>Ga0255753_1000445_pt1 | contig 54210 bp, 47 predicted proteins | sample 041ome_10_FD_179953 | JGI IMG/M metagenome (GOLD analysis project Ga0255753, IMG submission 179953) | Coastal salt marsh microbial communities from the Groves Creek Marsh, Skidaway Island, Georgia - 041412US metaG (version 2) | ecosystem: Environmental > Aquatic > Marine > Intertidal zone > Salt... | reverse complement strand
CGCGGGCGCGGGCGCGGGCGCGGGCGCGTTCGGGCCACAGGCGCCGAGCGGTGGGGCGTTCGGCGCGCCCTCGTCGTCGGGGGGGTTCGGGCAGGCTGCGCCGGGTGGGGGGTTCGGGCAGGCCGCGGTGGGTGGGGGGTTCGGGCAACAGACGCCGCAAGCGGGGTTAGGGGCGGGGAGTCCTGGTGGAGGTGCGTGGCGATTGCGCATATCACATCGAGATGTGCGGTGATGATTTTAGGTTGAGCTCGAGGCGGGAGCGTCGCGTGGACTTTGCGCGCGCGTAGGCGCGCGCGAGAGGCGTGTCGTGATTGGTGAATGTCCGCGCGCGTGATGATGACTGACTGTGCGTTGTCGTGTGCCCCGTCGCAGTGCCGAACGCGTGTAAGTTTTGGAATAAAGGGTCGTGTAAGTTTGGCGCAAAGTGCCACAATAAACACGTGTGTTCGAAATGTGGATCAACGGCGCATAGAGCGGTGAATTGCTCGATGACGCAAGGCGTGAGTGGATATAGGGCGACGAGAGTGACAGATAAAGAGTTGTTGGCGCCGAATACGTCGTATGCGATGATACATTCGATTAGCGCGATGCCAGAGAATGCGAACAAGAGCGTGGAGGAGATTCGAGCGAGCGCGTACGCGAATGCAGATGCACCCGCAGGCCCAGGGGCGTTCGGGGCGGCACCGACGACGCCCGGTGGTTTCGGTGCGAGTGCAGCCCCGAGTCCGTTTGGAGCGGCGCCCACACCTGGAGGCTTTGGCGCGAGCGCCGCGCCGAGTCCGTTTGGCGCCGCGCCGTCGACTGGCGGCTTCGGCGCGAGCACGACTTCAGCGTTTGGCGGTGCGAGCGCCGCGCCTTCGGCGTTTGGTGCACCTAGTACAGGTGGATTTGGTGCGAGTACGAGCACGTTTGGCGCGCCATCAGCAACTCCGGGCCCATTTGGCGCCGCTCCGTCGACGCCGGGTGCCTTCGGCGCGTCGACGACATCACCTGCCGGCGGAGGCTTGTTTGGCGCCAGTGCGAGCACGCCGGGTGCATTTGGTGCTGCTCCCACGCCATCGGCGTTCGGGGCTGCTCCATCGGCGTTCGGGGCGGCAACACCTGGTGGATTTGGCGCGCAGGCGGGTGGATTTGGCGCGAGCGCACCGGCGCCGTCAGCGTTTGGTGCCGCACCGTCGACACCTGGAGCGTTCGGCGCTGCGCCGTCTACGCCAGGTGCGTTTGGGGCGGCACCGACGCCAGGTGCATTCGGCGCAAGCACACCGGCGACGTCTGCGTTTGGTGGAGGTGGCGCGTTTGGGGCCGCTCCAGCGGCGAGTCCGTTTGGCGCACCGCAAACTGGGTTTGGTGCGAGCGCACCATCCGCAGGCGGAGGCTTGTTCGGTGCGAGCGCGCCGGCGACGTCCGCGTTCGGTGCGCCATCACCGGCGGCGGGTGGCGGTTTGTTCGGTGCAAGCGCGCCGGCGACTCCATCCGCGTTCGGCGCCACGCCGAGCGCTTTCGGCGCGAGTAAACCCGCGGGTGGGTTATTCGGCGCCCCTAGTACACCAGCCGCCAGTGGTGGTCTTTTTGGGGCGTCGCCTACGCAGTCTACCTTAGGTGGAGGCGCGTTCGGCGCGAGCACTCCGGCGACGGGTGGAGGATTGTTTGGCGCGAGCGCGCCGGCGACGGGAGGCGGTTTGTTTGGCGCGAGCGCGCCAGCCGCGACTCCTGCATTCGGTGGATTCGGTGGCGCACAGAGCACACCAAGTGCGTTTGGTGCCACTCCAGCGGCCGGTGGTGGGTTGTTTGGCGCGTCTGCTCCCGCCTCTTCTGCGGGAGGAGGCCTGTTTGGCGCGGCGCCCGCCGCTGGCGGCGGGTTGTTCGGAGCTTCTGCTCCCGCCGCTGGCGGTGGGTTGTTTGGAGCGTCTGCTCCCGCTGCCGGTGGTGGTCTGTTTGGCGCTCCCAAACCGCCGGGTGGTGGTTTGTTCGGCGCACCCGCGCCGAGCACTGGTGGAGGTCTGTTCGGCGCATCTGCGCCGGCGTCTCAACCGGCGGGTGGCCTCTTTGGTGCCGCTCCATCCACCGGTGGTGGTTTGTTCGGTGGATCAATACCGGGATCGGCGCCTTCCACTGGTTTGTTCGGCGGTGCATCGACTGGCGGGGCGCTATCTACGTTTCAACCCAACGCCGGAGCGCTTGCGCTTTCTGGGACGCAGCCGACAACTGCGATGACGCCCTACGGCTCGCCGCTCGTGCCGCCGCAACTACAACTCGCGACGACTGAGATCGCGCCCGCGAAGAGATCTCTACTCGGTACGATGCAAAGTCCGGCCGCGGGTAATGCGGCGACTGCATTTCCGGTCCGCTCTCTCACGCCGAGATCGCCCTGGCTCACGAGTCGCGGCGGATTGTCTCGCGAAGCAAAGCCACGAGGAAGCGCTGCGCTCCCCTCGCCGGGTGGCGCGGCGCAGAGCATCGGTACGCCCGTGTCTGCGGCGCGTCCCGGCAGTGCGGTCTCCGTGGCCACGCCATCGAGTGGTGGTTGGTTGTTTAAGCCCCGTGAAAATCCTCGCGCGCTGTTCATCCGCCCCGAAGGCGCTTCTGCTTCGCCGGCGCCATCCGTCGCGCTCGCCGTTTCGCCGACGCACGCGGATCGTAGCCCCGAACGTCGGCAAGTGCACTTTCCGGATGACGGTGAGCAAGCACCTGCGAATGTATCGAGTATACGCAGTGAGGTTCTGCCGAAGCTCACGGCTGAGGGCTATAGCATGAGCCCGACGCTTGAGCAAATGGAACGCATGCTCGAACGCAACGGCCAAGACGCGCTCGCTGCCATCGACAACTTTTCCGTCTCGAATGAAACGTTCGGGCGCGTGAAGTGGCTCGAGCCGGTGGACGTGCGTGGCTTGGATCTGAACAAGATTGTGCTGTTCGAGCAAGCGTGCTTGTGCCTCTATCCTGAGGACCAAGGTATTACTCCCCCAGAGGAGGGCCAAGGTTTGAAGAAGCGTGCCGAAGTCACGCTCTACGGCATTTTGCCCAAGAAATCAGGTGATGCTGCAAAGGCGAAATACGAAGAAAAAATCAAAAAGCAGACCGAGAAGGCTGGCGCCGAACTCATTGAGTATAACGCCGATACCGGGATCTGGAAATTTTCCCTTCAACTTTGAGATTTTACGTAGAAAACAGTTGAACGGAGACGACTTGTCGCAAAAAGCATACCGCGCGGAGCACTTTGATGAGCGACAAAACACACACACACAGAATAAGAATTTTAGAGTTGTAATAAGGATTAAGAATATTCCACACACAAAAAATAAACCGTATTAAATTGTTACACCAGCGCCGACGAAACGCGCGCCGCACTCAGAAAGTTTTGCGAACGCGGCGGCGAAATCGTAAAAGAAGGCGTTGCAGTCTAACGCGTAACGCATAAAATGCGGCGAGAATTCCGGGTCGGTGTGCAACGCAGCGTCCGTACTTAGCCACAGTAAATTGTCCTTGTCGGTGATGTACTCGCGGTTGAAGTATGAATTGTCAAACTTCAACCATTGTCTCGTCCACGACGCGCCGCCTGGCATGCCGATTTCGCCCTCCGCGCCGTCCTTCCGCGCATTCATAAACGGACACCCAGTATATTTCGTGCCATTCTTCGCGCCGTATCCGAACGACGTCACCCCAGAGCGTTCTTTAAACGCGCGCCCAATCGTGTGAGCTCCACTCAACGCTACGATTTCTCTATCGTTGAAACCCATTCGATAAAACACGTCGCGCAAGTGCTCCGCCGCCGTCGCCGCCCCCGTCCCATACGGCGCCTCCGCATCGGGCAAATTCCCCTCTACCGCGCACTCCGTCTCTTGTACGACATCAATTCTTCCATACCGCATCGGTATTTTCGGCCCGCCCGCGTGTTCGATGGCCACCGCCGCCGCGAGCTGCATCGCATCCGCGAACGACACCGCCGGCGCCTTCGCCTTGATTCGCTTGATGTACCCGATCGCCTTGCTCAGACCGGCGTTGGCACCGTGTCCCAATTCAGCATCAAAACGAATGCTTCCATTCGCGCCTTGACACTTGGGCCAATCGTGCGCCAGTGCCGCGTCGTACGTTCCCGCGTCGTGCCACGCCAACCGCACCAAGATTGGATTACAGTTCGTCTCGTCGAGCAACTTGAGCGTCTCCTCGCGCGCGACGCGCAACTGCGCCACGTAGTCGTCATTCACAACCGGCGCGTGCGTGGTGAAATGCGCGCTGAGCGTCGCCACGCGTCGCGGCGTCGCCATCGATCGTCGCGCGGCAGTGTGTGACGCGGCGCTTTTGTAACCAATGCCATCGGTGGCGCACACCGCGCTCGTGACCGGCGCGACGGACGGCATCGGTCTGCACACGGCGCGACGACTGGCGTCGAGTGGCGTCAGCGTGATATGTCACGGTCGCGACGCCGCGCGCGTGGCGCAGGCGGTGAAGCAGGTGCAGTCGTTCGCGGTCGGTGGAGCTCAAGTGTTCGGTGCCACGCACGACCTCGCGTCGCTCGCGGGCGTCGCCGCGTTGGCGGATGACGTGCTCAGCACCGCGCACGGGACGTCGATTGATATGCTCTTTAACAACGCTGGGGTGTTCATGAGGGAGAGGGAGGAGACGTGCGATGGGTTTGAGATGACATTCGCGGTGAACGTATTGGCGCCGTACGCGTTGACGGGCGCGTTGCTCCCGACGTTGACGTCGAACGCGCGCGCGAGCGGGGTCAAGTCGAGGATATTAAATGTCGCGTCGATTTCTGCGTCGCCGAGGATTGATTTTGAGAACATATCGCAACAGCCACGGTTTTCTTCGCACGGCTCGTATTCGTTGAGCAAGGCGTGCGTCAAGGCGTTTTCGTACGAGTTGTTTGATAGACTATCGGACGACTCGTATGATGCGATGACGACGAGTGATTTATCTATATTTTCGTGCGATCCCGGGACTGTGAATACGAAAATGTTACTCGCCGGGTGGGGCGCGTGTGGGATAGAAACGTATGAGGCGAACGACCAGTTTAATATCATGGTGGGCGACTACGAACGCAACGACGCGCAATTCAACGGCGCGTACTTTGTGTCCAGTCGACCGAGGCAGCGCGCGTCGGTGCCGGGCGATGCCGAGCAAGCGCGACTTTGGAAAATATGTGAAGACGCGACTGGTTTAGTCTATGTCTAGCATGTCTAGCGCGTCTATTATTAAAAATGTACAGTATTCTGATGTTTCTAAAGCCGAATGTTTTGTGAAACGCGCCGACGTCTCGCGTGGCGTCTCAATACGACGCGAATCCGAAGTACCACTATGAATATGGCGATGATGAGCAACGCCGCACCCCAAGATATAGACGAGGGCGATGATGAGTCCAACTCGTATGCAACGTCCTCAAATTTTGGATTTGATTCAATCACGCGCGGTCGCTCGCCGAGCGCCTCCTCGAGATGACCACGTGGCTCCTCGTGTTGTTGCACCGCCAGTTCTGGTTTGGGGATGTCTTCGCTAGCGGTGCGTGCATCAATCTGTTCTTCAAGATTGTGCACTATGACATCAGCGCGTTTGGGTTCTTCGCGTGCGGCGCTGCCGACGTGACGTTCCGCAAATTCTTCTTCGAGGTTGTGCACGACGGGACCGACTGTTTTGGATTCCAGAGTCTTGTCGCCGACTTCGCGCGGGGGACAGCATCGCCCGCTGCATCGCCTATCTGGGCATTGGTTACATGACTGCGGGCACGAATCGAGCATGAACCCCGGATTCTTTGTACACTCGCCACTGGCGGCCCAATCGCAACAGGCATCAATTCCATCTTTGCACGCGACGTCGTCTCCTCCGCGCAACGTGTCATCGATCATCGACAACGGTTCACAATTCAATACGCCTTGTCTGTTAGAGTTGCATTTATAACGCGTCCGTGGCGGATCTTCTGGGTTCGCAATTCCGCATTTATCTACGTTCCAATCGCGCGTGGCGTTGTAGAGTCCCCACGCACAGTGCAACGCGACTTCGTCGCGGCGCCTGTCTCTGCCGAAAGATTTGAGCTCGCTGAATTCTGGTGGACGCTCGAACAGGCGCCCTGGGCACGTTGTCGCGTCAAAATTGTGATACCATGCCTTGGAAAAAGCCCAGTCCATGACGTTGAAGGTTAAACCGTAATGCAGAACGATGGGAAACGGCTCTTGCGGAGGCATGTACCCTGGGTAGAGCATGAAATCGTCGTGCACTTGGAAGTGAATCCCAACTTCAGCCGCGGCGAAGACGTACCCGTACATCTCCGAAATCCACGGTGCACCAGCCTTACCGTTATCGTTGTATATGTCACCAGTGTTTGCCCACGAATCGGGGTCCGAGCGCACCTGCTCGGTCCAATACAGCCACCTCGGCGCTAGGCGCGTTAAATCTGAGCGGTGCATAACCGTAAATCCACCCACTTGCTGAGTCTTCTCGACGTTTGGCACACGTTTCTTCACACCCATGTAATTCTCGGGAAGTGTTCCTTTCAAATACGAATATCTCGCGCTCACGGGCGAGCCAAGCTTGACGCCCAAGAGCTCCGCCGTCATCGCCGTACGAAAAATCATATCCGCGTCCAACACGATGATGTAGTCCGCCGTCACCGTGGCGTGCTTCAACCAATGATCAATACTTGCCGGCTTGTTATACGCACTATACTCATCACCACTCACGGGATGCTTGGCATAATTCGGATGCACGTGCGTGTCCGGAACGACGTCGCGCCCCGGCGCAGGGGACGCGTCGCACGCCATCAATCGCGTAAACTTACCCTTCTGTCCGACGCGACGCCATGAATTATACAACCCAAGCGATTGCCAATCAAAATACGCATTACACTCGGTGCTAAACACCGTATGTAACGTCGGGGCGTGACTTCCTTCGCCCGCTAAGTCGCGTAGTTCCGCGCGTAAACCACTTCTCAAGTCATCGCCCTCGGCGCCCGTCGCGAACGCGGCGACGACGACGCTCACGACGACGACGAATGAAAGACGACGACGCATAATGACCCACACCCTCACCTCTCCCGCGTCTTACCTCGCGATCATCGTCGTGGCGCACAATGAAGACTCTTTTAACACAAACGTGGTATTACAACGCCGGCGCGGAACCGTTTCGGTCCCCTCGCGCGCGCGAACGGTACAAACAATACATCTCAACACCTCGCGATGACATCCATCATCCATCACACGAGACCCACAAAACGCATCACAACGGTCCAATGCGCCAGAACGCGCTCGCCTTTTCAAAATCATCCCCATTCTCGCTCGTCCGACGCGACCCTCCGTCCGCGCTCGCGCGTCGCGTCTCATCCACGCTCGCCCGTCGTCGTTGCTCATCCGCCGCCACGGTCGCGAACACGTTCCCAGCGCAGTCCCCGTACGGGTCCTCACCGAGAAACGTCACGTCCTCGTCCGTCCAGGACATCATGAATCGATCGCTGAATGACTTCCGGCGCGCGTTCGGCGTCCCATCACCATCGGGCGCGGGTGCTGACGAGGATTTCACCCCTGGATTCGCCGTCGAATTCGCGCCGCTCTTGGCGCCGTTCGTCGCCCCCGCGCGTTCGGTTCGCGCGCCGTAAAAGGTGTCGGAAAGTTTTTTGAACATGTCGCGCGTGTCGTCGTCTGTCGTCGTCTCTCGTCGTCTCTCGTCGCGTCGCGCGCGGTGGACTGACGGCGTCGTACCCCGACATTGTCCCGCGACACCGAGAAACGTCATCCGCGTCAGCATACATAGCGCTCCAGAGCGCTCCAGTACGACGAGTTGAGCTCTGTGTCGTGTAAACCCTAACGGCGGTCGACGTTAGGGTATAGGGTTTAGATGGCGGATGCGATGGCGGTTGCTCGGCATTGCTTGGCGCCGGCCGCGGCGACGTCGTCGTCGTCATGGCGTTCGCGCGCGCGACGACGTCGAGGACGGCATCGGTGTCGCGACGCTGCGCGTGGGCGCGAGGCGCGAGGCGAAGCGGCGTGAGCGCGCGGAATTACGTCGATGGGACCCCGGGCGATGGCGTGGTGTGGAATGTGGCGCGTTCGCGGCGCGATGTTCGCGCGTGGTCGTCGTCGAGGGTGGTGGATGTGCGCGATGACGACGCGGTGCGGTTGGCGGTGCGCGCGCTCGCGGAGGGTAAGGTGATCGCGGTGCCGACGGATACGATTTATGGGTTCGCGGCGTGCGCGCGGTCGGCGCGCGGCGTCGAGGCGTTGTATAGGATTAAAAGTAGAAATGCGGCGCAGCCTTTGGCGATTGCGGTTGGGGATGTGCGCGATGTGGGGACGTATGGTGAAGTTGAGCACCTCCCGCGTGGGTTGTTGGAGGCGATATTGCCTGGGCCGGTGACGGTGTTGACGAAGCGTCGCGCGGGGGCGCGCGGAGCGAGCGAAAGCTTAAACCCGGGGGTAGATTTGATTGGTATTCGCGTTCCAAATAGCGATTTCGTGCGTGCGGTGTGTCGCGCGCATCAAGGTGCGATCGCACTCACGAGTGCGAACAAGTCAGGGGAGACGAGCACGACGGCGGTGGATGAGTTCGCGCCGTTGTGGGACGGGTGCGAATGCGTCTTTGACGGCGGCCGCATCGAAGCTCAAAGACTCGGAAGCACGATCGTCGACTTGAGCTCGCACGATGGCGCGTACGGCATCGTTCGCGAAGGCGAGCGTTGCGCTAGTCTCGTGCGCGTGCTCGAGGACGTGTACAATCTGCGCTTAAAGACGACGACGTAGTCCCGGCGGAGTCTGACGCGCCAGTCGAGCAAAGGGCTTCGTCGAAACGGACCACGCTCTCTCTCACACACGCACACGCACACACGCACACACACACACACACACACGTACATGTATTATATACGTAAGCTATACGTACGCTACGGCGCTATCACACCATTCAATCAAACCTTTGCGCGCTCGACCACGCGCGACAGTCGCGCGCTCACAAATCCTTCCCGCGCACCTTCCCGCGCCCGCGCCCCGCCGCCGCGTACGTCGCCCTCACCACCTCCACGAAATCCCTCACCCTGAGTGGATTCACCCCTCTTCGTAAATCCTCCGGATACGCCACGCACACGCCCAGCGGCACGCACGCCGCCAACCAGCACGCGCCGAGCGCGGGAAACGCCAAGCGCGCCGCGAGGTGGTGTCCGCGCAGCGACGCGTCGTGCGCGACGACGCACGCCGCGGCGAACGCGAGCGTGACGACGACGAGCGCGCACGCCGCGCGTATTTGCGTCTCGCGCGACGCCTTCGCGGCGGCGCCGTCGCGACGGACGTCGAGCACGCCGCGGGACATGGTGCTGTGTCGGTCCCGGTCCTGGGGCAGCCAAGCGTCGCACAGTGACGGTCGACATGTGACATGTGACATGTGACATGCGGGCGGGGTATCCCCGACGCTGTGTGCGCGCGCACGTATTGGTGTGTTGTTGTCGTTGCTGTTGCTGGTGCTGTGTCGTCGTCGTCGTCGGGGTGATTACTCGCGCGCGCGACGCGCGCTTCGGCGCTGGAAATGGAGCATTCGACGGAGCACGGCGGCGCGGAGCTGCGTGTCGTCCATGGCGTCACCGCGTGTGGTGATATCGTCTGTGGGTGATGCGTGCGACGTGTCTTCGGTGGTGGTGGTGCCGTCGTCGTCGTCGATGGAGCGGTGGTTGTCGTCGTCTTTGGATTTGGATTTGGGTGTGTCTCGGCTCGGCGCGCGGTTCGCGCCGTCGGTTGAGCGACGCGCGCGGCGGCGATTGGATTGGCCTTTCACGCGTTTGAGCGTGTGCGTATTCGTCATATCGGTCATGGTGGCGGTGGTGGTGGTGCGTGCCATATGTTCGTCATCGTGGTCATCGTCGTCGTCGTCGTCGTCGTCGTCGAATGGACGGCTGACGTCTCTCGCTCGCGCGCGAGCCGAATCGTCTCGGTTTCGATCGACGCGCGGCGTCATCGTCTGCGTCGCCGTTGCCGTCGCCGACGCCGCAAGCATGGCTAATATATTCGCCTGCGTCGTCATAATATCCGTCAACATGCTCTTCACGCGCGACACATCATCCGCGAGCGCGGTATACTTGACATCTAACGCGTCCGCGCGCTCGGCGCGTCGACGCTCCGCCGACGCGAATCCTTCCCCAACAATCGTGTGCTCTTGCGACGACCGCGCCCGCATCGCCTCCCCATGTGCCGTCATCGCCACCGCCACACCATGTCGCTGCTCCAGCGTCGCCGTGCCCGGCGCGCTCGCATCACAGAGCGCCATCGTCGGCGTCGATCCCGTCGCGACCCATTCGTCGCGATGCGATTCGCGTCGCGTCGCGCGTTCCTTCTGCGACACTTGTGACGACGGTAAATACCCATGTGCGTTCGCGTTCGCGATGTCGCGCAACGATGGTGGTTGTGCGACGTCCATCGGCGCGTATCGAAACCGTTCGGGCGCGAGCGGCGTCGATGTCGTCACGCCACCGTCGCGCGCGAATTCACGATGCTGATGCTGATGCTGATGCTGATGCTGATGCTGATGCTGATGCCGCGCGCCGCCGCCGCCGCTCGCGAACGCATAGAGCGGCTGAAACCGCGGCGGCCACTGCGAATCGTCGCGACGGTGCGCCGCGCCGTCGGGATCGGCGTCGTCGTGCATCCGTATCCGTATCGCCGCGTCGCGCTGTGACGCCGCGTGCGACACCGTACCCGTCACGACCGGTATACCCATAACTTTTGCCATACATACCTTTGCCACGCACACACGTTTGCCACGTGCGTACCGCGTAGGAAAGTAAGTGAAAGTAAGTGTTTCGTTAGTTAGGTGACGTCATGTTTTTGTTTTCCACCACACCACCGTCGAGCGCGCCGTGGCGCGTGCGTGTCGTCCGATGTCGTCTCGCGTCAGCGCACCACGCTCTGGTTTGTGTGTCCGTCGTGTGGCTTTGTGTGTGCCTTTTTGCGTACGTTGTGTGTTAACCTGTGTGTGTTCGCGCGGCGATCGTCGGTCCGCGTCGTCGTCGCGTGTGTTTGGGTTTGTTTGTTTGTTTGCTTGTTTTGTTTTGTTTTGTTTTGTTTTTACGCCAATCGTCGGCGCGCGCGCGGACGTCCGAGGGTGCGTGCGCGCGTGCGTGGTGGACTGGGGAATATGAATCGACGCGCACGCACGGTGGTGTCGACGACGGGCATCGCCGCCGCGGTCGTCGTCGCGGTGACGATCGTCGTGGCGACCGTCGTGGCGCGCATCGAGGCGTCCACCGTCGCGGGCGTCGGCGTCGATGACGACGACGACGTGCGGATTCGCGTGGCGACATTCGTGCCGTGTGGTGAGGATCCCGTGTGGATGTCGAACCGCGCGCGCGATGGGTCGGTGGCGCAGTGTTTCGTAGGGGAAATCGTGGGCGATGCGCCGCGCGGTGATGACGAGGATGATGGGACGACGTGCGCGGTGATTGCGGACACGGCGTCGGTGTGGCGCGTGCGCGCGGTGGCGGAGCGGTTGGACGAGGCGTGTTGGACGATGGACGCCGAGGCGAACGGCGCGCGCGCGGTTGTGCGCTTGCTTTCGAGCGTGCGCGCGTGCGAGATTGAGCCATATGACGTGTTTCGCGTGGAGGCGGTGTATTCGTGTCGCACGCGCGAAGGGCGATTGTTTCCGTACAGCACGATGCTTTTGGGCGAAGTTGTCGCGTTGGCGGACGCAGCCATTTATTTGGCCGAAGCGGCGTATAACTTGCGGAATCAAACGAGTAACGGCGACGACGTCGCGGGTGACGAGCATCGCGCGGGGAGTTTTACGCTGTATTGGCCATCGTCGTATTGAGCAGGACTTTTCAATTCAAATTCAAAATGTTACTACTGTTTTACGCCTCCACCACGCGTCGGTAAAAGGCGACGTTGCGTGAAAGTCAGATTAACGAACAAAGTCCGAATCAGAGTCGTCGCCTTCGTCGCTCGCCTCGTCGGCATCGAAATCGTCATCAGACACGACGACGTCGTCGTCGTCGTCGTCAGCGTTCCTCTTTCGTTTCTTTGCCTTGTCGTCGTCGTCGTCGTCGTCGTCCTCCTCCTCCTCCTCCTCCTCCTCGTTGTCCACATCGTCCTCATCCTCGTCAACGGGCTTACGAGCAGTACCGGGAACAGTCCCCGGAAATGCATCCATAGTTTCCGGTGTTGACGCGTTGACGTCAAGTTTCTCGATCATCTCTGGAGTACTCAAGTATTTCTCTAACTCGTGCAGGCACTTTTCGTACGCCGTTCGCAACGCAAACGAAGCGCTCGTTTGCGTTGACAAATCTCTCCCGAGCGTTCGCGCGACTTGCTTCCAATACTTGTTCCGCGTCACGGATTCGTACCCACCTAAATGCATGGTTTCGATGAAGACGCGATAGAGATTTAACGGCGCGTGACAAAACACAGGACCTGAGGGCGGGTGCCCGCGGTACGCTTGGGCTCGCAATTTGTCAAACTCACTGTGCCTCGTTCCCGCGGGCCAACCAAGACGACGCGCGATTGACTTTGAAAGCACAATAGCGGCCATATCTTCTTCGGTGAGCTCTCTGTCGGGATCGATCACACCCGGGCGGTCGAACACAGGATCGTGGTATTTCTCTGGCGCCGCGACGATTTCCCACGGTGACACCCACATCCAATCCTCGGGATCGCTATCAAACACGACTTGCACTGTTTCCCAACAGTCTGGACTCGTGCGTACTCGACGGACTCGACCGAGATAGTATACGGCGTCATCGATGGCGACGATACCGTTCGATTCATCGCCTCCCGACACGCCCTCAAACTGCATCATGATGCGGTCGTGCACCACCCACGGCTTGTTTCGAGAATCTTCATACTTGTTCCAGTCGAGCACATAATCCGCAATGTCACCTCCGGCGTACACCGGCGCCATGACGAGTCTACGTGCATCCTTGTCGTCTCCGTCCTCGGCGTCTCCGTCCTCGGCGACTTGCTTGCGCGTGCCCACCGAGCGTTGCGTCTCGCCAGAGTCAACGAGCATGCACATGAGCCACGTGCACGGAGGAGTCTCTGCGTCATCCGATCGAGAGTGCGATGGCTCAGACGCGCGATACGCCGTACTGAGCACGATACATCGCTCCACCGGTCGCAATGTGTCCTGATCGATCCAGTTTCGTGGTCTGTTCTTCCGCTCGACGTATCTGTTGTACGTCTTTGTCAAGCCTTTTTTGATGAGCGCGACAATCGCGCCCGCTTTGATTGAAGGCACACCACTCGACACGCCCGTGCATTGCTTGAATGCAGCACTCGACATTCGCTTCGTGTCTATTATTTGAAACCGAATGAATTGGTTGATCAAGTTTGCAGCGCGCCGAACGTTCAGATCGGGTAACGCGTCGACAAGCTCCAACGCGTTTTTCACATCCTTGACGCCGGGATACTCATCTCCGTCGCCAGCATCGTGACCAAAGTGCGCGGCGGCTTCTAATTCAGCCTCCGTTCGTGGACCGTATATGTAGAAACGAAGTTGAGCGAGCCATGTTGGTCTGGCATCAGCCCAAGAGGCTTCGTCCAGAATGTAACAATCGCGGCACAAACCTTCAATCGCGGGTAAGAGCTTCAAAATGTCAACTAACACTGTATCGCTCGCGGATGAGAGCACATCGATTCGCGCGCTAGTGTCGATGAATCGCCCTAACCATCCGTTGGGCGAGCGCCAAAACGGTAACGAGTGCAGAATGAACCGCACAACGTTGATCAATCGAGATACCAACGCGCCGTCAGTCATCGAAGCGAGCGGGACGTCATCGAGCGCCGCGTAGCCATCCTCAACCAGCGTCGAGCACAACGTCTGCACGCGCTCTTGAAGAACTTCCCCTTCAACTTGCGCATTTTCATCCTCCATGCCGTCGACGGAGTGCGTGATTAACTTGTGCACGCGAGTAATGTACCGTTCGTTGTCGTACGACGGGTTGCACCATTCGCTCAGCGCGTCGAGACTCGGCCCAGGCACATACATTCCCCAGAGCGACGCATATTCTACAAGACCAGACACGTTCGGCGACTTGCCTTTGATCTCTTCCAAGTCTTCTTTGAACTTCCACGCATGTACAGGCGGACCAGCCATCGGTTGCTTTGGAATTTCCTCGTCGTCGATTATTTGCGGCGGCGAATCGTCCTCTGGGTGCCATCCCTCTGGAGCAACCTCAACAAACACTCGACCAGCGTTATTCAAACCACCGAGCGCAAAGTATCGTCGACCTTGCTCATCTACGGCTACGGGTTTACCACGACTCATCACCGCGCGATCGATTGCTTGTGATCTCCATTTCATGAGCTGGCTTCGACGATATTCAGTCAGTGTCGGCGGCTTCTCCACGGATTCGTTGTCATCGTCTTCATCGGCGGCATCCGTGTCCATGACGTCAACACCATCCATGTCTTTCTTCTCGTCATCTGCAGTGTCACCGTCTTCTTCTTTCACGCTCACGTCGTCCTCCTCCTTCTTTGTGTTGACCTCAGATGTCGGCACCGCGTCGGCGACAAGCGGCGGCGTAATGTGAAACTCGCCAGTCTTTCGATTCGCCCGCGCACGCTCCGTCACCGTATTCACGTACTCGTGAATAACTTCGGACTCCATCGCAATAGTGCTCAACGCCGACGCCAAGCTTACGCGGTGCGTAGGCGACAGGTCTACTACCGAAGCGCCTTGCTCTATTTTTGCCGCGGCTTCGATGGCGAATCGTCGCACGCGCTCGTTCATACCGGGACCATCTTTTAAGTCATGAATCAACGCGCTCGCGCGATCGGGCCAATCTATTTCGTTCAAATCATTTAAACTAAACACGGCGTCACCCCACCATCGCGAATGCTTCGGGCGCGACTTTGATGATTCACAATCGAGCGCGTCGGTGCGCGCTTCGATGAGCCGCATAAACGCCACCATGACGTCGCGCCACACGGCGACTTCGGCAGCTCCGAGTTCTGAGCCGAGAAAAGTCTTAGCGAAACGCTCGAGTGGGCACGGCGGACAGTGCAACACGTCTCCGAACACTTGCACGTAGTCCCATAGCGTTAACACTTCTGTTTGCAGCGCTGGTCCGACGTGCGAGTAATGCTCAAACGCCAACATCGCTGGCGGCGGTGGTTCCAATCGTGGTTCTCTCGGCTTCTTCAGCGCCTTCACTTCGGCCATCTTTTCAAGACGCACACGCTCACGACGGGCACGGTCACGTTCTAATCGTGTCGCTTTCGTCATGTTTCCTAAATTGTGCTTTTCTGTGGTCCAATTTTGGAGCTCGGTGAGAAACATCGGAGCGCGCGGCTCGTCGGTTTCGCTCGCGCCTGGCGCTCGTAGCGCGCGAGATTTCACCAGCGTCTCGAGTTGATTCACGATAAAGAATCCATCACCAACGATATCCGCGTGCGTGTACTTGTACAACGACGCATCCTTGGCATCTTCTTCCTTGAGTCCATCCAAAGCGGCGTCTTTTTGCTCCTCCGCTGTGGTATTCCCGAGCAACCGCGCCGCCTTCGTCGGCGTCTTCACCGCCATGGGCACATCATGCGCCACCACTGGCACAGCTAAAATCGCCGCTAACCCATCGTCTAAAGACAAATCCCACGCCTTCCTGAGTGCCTTGACGATCTCATTCGTAAATTTCGCCCGTCTCGCCGTCACCGTGACGTACCGCTCAAACCTCGACGCCGGGCTCAACAACTTATACCACGCTCGCGATGTTACGAGCCATATCTCAGGCTCATCCTCACCGTACTTAAAACACCAATCGCACACATCCACGAGTTTCAACGCGTGCGGTGGCTTATCCAGCGGCACTAAAGGCTCCGCGAGCACGTCGCTCGGCGCCCCTCGTTCTCCACCCTCCAACTTCCTCGCCTTCCCGAGCACCACCACCCCGCGCGGCTTCACCGCGTGCACGTGCGTCGCCTTGCCGTCCTCAAACTTATCCCTAAATTCGTATTCATCCAGCACGCGCATCGGCAGTGTCGCCCCCGGCGTCTCGCGCGGCGCTTCATACGCGCCCGAGTCATCGCGCGCCATCGCATCTTTACCGCCACGACTCGCCGCGTCGCCGTCGCCGTCGCCGAACGCGTTCGTTTCACCGCGCGCATCGACATCCATCGTCTCTGCGTCGTTGGCCGCGGCGGACATCGTGCGGCGACCACCACGTCTGGCGCCGCGCGTCAGCGAATGCCGTCAGTCGTCGTCGATCGACGTGAGAGCGCGACGCGGTACCGGTCGTCGAGACATGTCGCGGCGCATCGCGCGCGGGGCGGTGGCGGCGGGCGCGAACGCGATGACGCCGGTATCCTCGTCGTCGGCGTCGTCGGCGTCGTCGTCGTCGTCGGCGCGCTGGCGCGGGTGGCGCGGGCCAGCGACTGGGACCGCCGCAGGGCTACAGTCGTGTCGAGAGCTCACATCGACGACGGGCGCGGCGGCGACGCATCCGCGCCCGTCGACGTCGACGTCGACGTCGTCGCGGTATGCGTTCGCGACGGCGATGTCGCGCGCACCGGCGCTGGAGGATGCCGTCGCAGAGGCGGTCGCGGAGTGCCGTCGACGGCTGCCTCGGGACGCGTCGGCGACGTGGGTGCAGCTCTTCGTGTCCGGTGACGCGTACGGCGACGATGATGTGCGGCAGGCTGGGGCGAAAGTGCGAGCGCTTTTTGGGTCGTCGCCGGCGTTGATTGGTGGCGTCGTGCGTGCGTGCGTGGGGGGCGAAGGGCAGACGACGGAGGGGGTGTCGATTACGGCGGCGTCGATGCCGGGCGCGCACGCGACGACGTTTCGAGCGACGGTTGGGGCGTTGCCCGCGCTCGATGCGCGCACGTGGACGACATTAGCGAAAAGCAGTGCCAATGGTGATACCGTTGGCGCGGTAGTGCTCGCGGAGGCATCGTTTTCGGATGTGGATGACGTGTTGCAGCGCTTACACGTCGTCATGCCGAATAGCGTCGTCCTTGGCGGAGTGGTGGACCAAGGGTGCGTGATGTTCGTCGATGACGACGCGTACACCGAAGGCGCGGTAGGAATGCTTTTGAGAGGTGATTTTGAATTGGATACGCACATTGCGCACGGTGCGCGGCCGGTGGGGCCGGTGATGAGCTTGACGCACGCACAGGGCGGCGCCGTTTTGGAGCTCGACGACTCGCCCGCGCATCCGTTGCTTCTTGAAACGCTCGAAGCGCTTCCTGAGCAATCGAAATCGATGCCAGTGATGCTTGGCATAGGTGCACACGGTGCTGAGGCAGGAGGACCATTTATTTGTCGCGATATTTTATCCGTCGGCGAGTCGGGCGGCGTGGAGGTGGCGTCGGTTGAATTAGAAGAGGGCGCACCCGTACAATTGCACGTGCGGGACGCCGCGTGGGCGACGGAGCGGGCAAAAGAAGTGCTCAAACGCTGCGTGACAAGCGCAAAGATTGAAGATTTATCGAGCGAAAATTCTGTGGGCGCTTTGATTTTTGCGTGCGGTCACACAAATCGTATGCACGCGAGTAATTTCCGCGAGCATTTGCCAAACGTACCACTCGGTGGAGCGTACGTGCGCGGAGAATTCGGCCCACTCGTGTCGGGTGGTGCGAGTAGCGTGCTCTCGCACACGAGCACAATTGGGATCTTTCGCAAAAGGGCAAACGCTAGATGAGTTCAAATGTGCGAGTTGTACTAGTGTGTCAGTATTAAATAATCTTGTATGCGTGTCTATTCTCAATCGCGATCGGAAACCTTAGCATCGACGTCAATTGTATCGTTCGGGGATCCACCGCCGTAGGACGTTCGTCCTCCTCGAGGCGAAGCGCCGCCCCCGCCTGGTCCGCCTCCCATGCCACCCATACCTCCCATGCCACCCATACCTCCCATGCCACCCATGCGAGGATCAAAACCACCTTGTGCGTTCATTTGTTCTTGCGCACGGCGTTGCAAATTCTCAAGTTGATCGGAAATCAACGATGGCATCAACAAGTTTACGAGAAACGTCGCCGTAATGGCGAAATACAACACGGTCCAAAACACGCCCGACGTAAAGAGCCAAATCCAAAACATAAAATTTGCAAACCTCCCTACCGGCGTGGCACGAACCTTGGAGTATTGCTCCATCGCTTTCGGTACGTTTGTTTTGAACCACTTCGTAACACCGAGCTTGCTATCAGTTTCCGAAACCTTGCGGCGAACGTTATCCAGATACTCTTGCGCTTTGTTTCCAGTCCCGTACTTGGCGTTCACGCGATTCGCTTTCTCGCGAATAGCATCACGAACGGCGTCGATGCTGAATTTCGATTTGATACCGTCGAGCGTATCCTTCAAGAATCGCTGAACATTACTGAAAATAGCCTTCGATGACGCCGCAGAGGCTGCATCCGAAGTGGCGCTCGACGCCTCCGCGCCCCGCGAGCGTTCCTCTTGCTTCGCCTCGGGTTGTTCCTCTCGCGTCGCCGTACCGTTCTTCTGCGCCTCACTCAACAACACATACTTTGCTTCTAAATCTGCGCGCTCGAAACAATCAGAAACATCGACGCCTGCATCGACGAGCGCGCGCTTCATCTCTTGCGCGCGAAGACGAGGCGTGGCATCGTCACCCATCGTCGCCGCGCACCGCAGCGGTGCACGGCGCGCCGGGACGCTCGCGCGTTGCGCGACGCGCGACGCACGTGGTTTCGCCGCGCATCTCACTGCGACAGACGCCACGGGCGTTCGAACCTGAGCGCGCATGCTGCGTGCGCACAAGTGGCGACGAAAGTTGACGAAGACGCCATCGGCACCGAGCTCACCCGCACACGCCGACGCCGACGTCGCATTCCGCGCCGCGCACGCGCGAGAACGGGAGAACGATGTCTGATTCCGACGAACCCATCGCCGCGGGCGACAAAGAAGCGTGGCTTCGCGCGCGCGGCGTTGAAATCGAAACACCGGAAGACCGCGCGCGCATCGCCGCCGAAAAAGCAGCCGCGCTTGCGGCGCGCACGGAGGCGCTCGAACGCGGCGCACCGATGCGTGCGTTCAAATACGTGATGATTCCTTGCGATGACGACGTGCCGTTCGTGGAATGCGAGGCGCGATGCGGATTAGATGAGGCAGGCGACGTGTTGCCGCTCGAGTTGAAGTCGCGCTTCGCGGGCGGCGGCGAAGTGGATGCGAGTAAAGTCAAGGCGGAAGCGATGCGGACGTTAGGTGAACAAGGCGCTGGAGTGTCAAAGGAAGCCATCATGCGAGAGACCAAGGACGGGAGCACGGAGACTTTCGCGTTGGTGCGACCGAGCGAGCACAACGGCTGGTGCGGCGTGTACTTGTACCTGGACGAAGTCGGTATGTTGAAGGGATTACCGCCGAATAGACGCGCGGGTCGACTAGCGATGGAGTGTGGATTTGATGGCGTGAACTTCTTCGGTGACATGTTTATCGGTCGCGTGCAAACCAAGCCAGCGCCGATGCGCAGCGTTGATTTCAAGCTTTCAGATTTGGACTCGAGCGCGCCTTGGATGCGTTCGGCGACGATGGAAAACGTGGAATATAGCAAAGGATTGAAAGAGCTCGAAGCCGCCATGGGTCGCAACGGTGGTATGCAAACCATTAACATGGACGGTTCGGGCGGTGCGAGCGCGGGTGGCGGCAATGCCTCGAGTATGCCTTCAGGCAAAGCCGACGGCTACCGCTGGGAACAAACCGAAGACGAAATCGAGCTCGTCGTCGACGTTCCGCGAGGCACCACCTCAAAATCCGTCCGCGTACTCTTCAAACCCCGCCAAGTCGTCGTCAAAATAAACGACGAAATCGTGTGCGATATCGAACGGCTCTACGACGCCGTGCGCCCGGATGAATGCACGTGGACCATGGGCCCCGACGAAGTCTGCGTGTCCATGGCTAAAACCGACGAAGAAAACATCTGGCGCGCGCTCGTCGCCGATTCATAGCCCGCGAATCTCGCGCCGCGTCTGCATGTAACGCACACCAATTCATCACACGCACATACACGCACGCGCGCACCCACATCGGCGTTCGCGACGCCTGAGAACGCACGAGACATCCCGAACGCGTCGCCGAGCCCAGTCAACCAAAAAAGCACCAAGAGACGCACTGACGTCACAATCGCGCGCGCGATCCCGCACGCACCTCACTCGCCACGATGACGGACGACGACACGAAAGACGTCGTAAAGAAGGAAACCAAACCCGCCGATTTCGCCACCGCGATCCTCGAGCGTAAGAAAGCCCCTAACCGGCTCGTCGTAGGTGCGTTCGACGGTCGAGACGTCGCGTCGCCTCGACGAGGCTCGGATCTGGATGCAATCCAGCGCGTACGCGCGGTCGTTCTCGCACACGGTGACTGACGACGCGCGCGTGATGTCTACGACTAACCCACACACATAGATGAAGCCATTAACGATGATAATTCCGTCGTGGCGCTCAACTTGGCCAAGATGGATGAGTTGCAGTTGTTTCGCGGCGACACCGTGTTGCTCAAGGGTAAAAAGCGCAAGGACACGGTGTGCATCGTGTTAGCGGATGAGAATTGCGAAGAAGGGAAGATTCGTATGAATAAGGTTGTGCGTAAGAATTTACGTGTTCGATTGGGGGATGTGGTGAGCGTGCATCAGGTGCGTTGTGTGTGTAGACAAAGGGCGAGATCTGGGATTACGGTTAGGATTACGCGACGCGCTCGCGCGATCGAGGGTATTCGTGATTTCGTGCGCGTTTAGTGCGCGTGTTCGTGACTGTGATGATGTACTGACGTGATATATGACGTGTGCGTTCGTGAATTGAACCGATATAGTGCACGGATGTCAAGTATGGCAAGCGTGTGCACGTGTTACCTTTTGGTGATTCCATCGAGGGCGTGACTGGGAACTTGTTTGACGTGTACTTGAAGCCGTACTTTTTGGAAGCGTACCGACCGGTGCGGAAGGGCGATACGTTCTTGGCGCGCGGAGGCATGCGTGGAGTCGAGTTCAAGGTTGTTGAAACTGATCCCGCGGAGTACTGCATCGTCGCGCCTGATACGGAGATTTTCTGCGAAGGCGAACCGATCAACCGCGAGGATGAGGAACGCCTCGACGACGTCGGGTATGATGACGTCGGTGGTGTGCGTAAGCAAATGGCGCAAATCCGCGAGCTTGTTGAACTTCCGCTCAGACACCCGACGTTATTTAAGACGATTGGTGTCAAGCCGCCGAAGGGTATCTTGCTTTACGGTCCGCCGGGGAGTGGTAAGACTTTGATTGCGCGCGCGGTGGCCAACGAAACCGGTGCCTTTTTCTTCTTGATCAACGGTCCCGAAATTATGTCCAAGCTCGCGGGTGAATCTGAATCAAACTTACGTAAGGCGTTTGAGGAAGCTGAGAAGAATGCTCCGGCGATCATCTTTATCGACGAAATTGATTCCATCGCTCCTAAGCGTGAAAAGACGAATGGTGAAGTCGAGCGTCGCATCGTGTCGCAACTCTTGACCTTGATGGATGGCATGAAGTCTCGCTCGCACATCATTGTGATGGGTGCGACGAACCGACCGAACTCTATTGACCCTGCTCTTCGTCGTTTCGGCCGCTTTGATCGCGAAATCGACATCGGCGTTCCTGATGAAGTCGGACGCTTGGAGGTGTTGCGCATTCACACGAAGAACATGAAACTCGATGAAAGCGTTGATTTGGAGAAAATTTCCAAGGAAACGCACGGCTACGTTGGCGCAGATTTGGCTGCTCTCTCTACTGAAGCTGCGCTTCAATGCATCCGTGAAAAGATGGACCTCATCGACTTGGAAGACGACAACATCGACGCTGAAGTTTTGGACTCCATGGCCATCACGAACGATCACTTCTTCTCCGCACTCACGACTTCCAACCCTTCGGCGTTGCGCGAGACTGTTGTCGAAGTGCCGAACGTGTCTTGGGACGATATTGGTGGATTGGAGGGTGTCAAGCAAGAGTTGCAAGAAACTGTGCAGTACCCTGTCGAGCACCCAGAAAAGTTCGAAAAGTTCGGCATGGCGCCATCCAAGGGTGTTCTCTTTTACGGCCCTCCGGGTTGTGGTAAGACGCTTCTCGCCAAGGCGATCGCTAACGAGTGCCAAGCGAACTTCATCTCTATCAAGGGCCCTGAACTTTTGACGATGTGGTTTGGTGAGTCTGAAGCCAACGTGCGTGAAATTTTTGACAAGGCACGTCAAAGCGCCCCGTGCGTGCTCTTCTTCGATGAACTTGACTCTATTGCGAACCAACGTGGTAGCAGCTCTGGTGATGGTGGCGGTGCGGCCGATCGCGTGTTGAACCAACTTCTCACGGAGATGGATGGGATGGGATCGAAGAAGACGGTGTTCATCATCGGTGCCACCAATAGACCGGATATCATCGATACCGCTCTCATGCGCCCTGGCCGTCTCGATCAGCTCATTTACATTCCCCTTCCGGATGAAGGCTCGCGTTTGAGCATCTTCAAGGCAAACTTGCGCAAGTCTCCGATCGCTGCGGACGTCGATCTCGACGTCTTGGCGCGTTTCACAAATGGCTTCTCTGGTGCTGATATCACTGAAATTTGCCAGCGCGCGTGCAAGTACGCGATCCGCGAAAGCATCCAGCGTGATATCGAAGCCGAACGTGCGGCTGCGGTCAACCCGGACGCGATGGTTGATGATGCCGTTGATCCGGTGCCGGAGATCACCAAGGCACACTTTGAGGAAGCGATGAAGCACGCGCGCAAGTCTGTGACTGACGCTGACATCCGCAAGTATCAAACCTTTAGCCAAACTCTTCACCAAGCGCGTGGTTTCGGCGGTGACTTCCAGTTCCCCGATGGTTCCGGTGCCGCCGCGCCGTCTGGCACGCCAGCTACCGCCGCTGCTGCCGCCGCGGATGACGACTTGTACGACTGATCAACAACACATTTTTCTTTCTAGACTCGAAACGACCACTTACAACGACGTCACAGCTCGCTCATACGTCGTTACTTTGAAATGAAACACTTGAACACATTCATGCATTATACGCACCCGAGAGTACGACGCACGCGTATATGAGATCGAAGACGCAAAAGTACCTTTGTATGTTTCGTTGGTACGAAGGGTTGATGATATTTACAGTTCTAAGGCTAATTGCACAACTCTCACGAAACCTACTTCTTAGCTTCAAGAGCGGATGCACCGGAAATAATTTCGATAAGCTCCGTGGTAATGGCGGCTTGACGAGTACGGTTGTACAAGAGCGTGAGCTTGTTCAACATTTCTCCGGCGTTTTTGGAAGAGGATTCCATGGATTGCATTCTCGAGCCCAACTCAGACGTGTTGTTTTCGAGCATGGCGTTGTAGAGCACCGCGCCCATCTTGAACTCGGCGAGATCAAGCAAAAATTCCGAACGATCCGGACCTTCAATTTCGTACGTATCAAATGCATTCACACCCTCTTCCGCAACCTTTTCAAGCTCGTCGTTGGACAAAATCGTCGCCACCGTCGGCTTGAACGCAATGGCGGACTGGAAGCGGTTGTAAATCAAGTGCGTCTTCGGCGCGTTCTTAGACATGATCGCATCCGCGATGCCGCACGCCGTGGAGAACGTCAACGGTTGCTTGGTCGTATCGACGATAACGTCGTTGATTTGCTTCGGGAACATGCGCGCGAGTTGCGAACGCGCCTTTTCGCCGATGACATCCAACGCCGCCGCGCCGCCATTCATTTCATTCAAAATCTTCGTGTACTTCACCACGGTGGTGTTGATACCACCACACAAACCCTTATCCGAAGTAATCGGTACCACGAGCGTTTCCCCTTCAACCTCCACGGCCGGAGTATCCCCCAACAACCGCACGAATGGTTGAACCAACGCGCGCGACTGCTTCGCGCGCGTCTCCGCGCCCTTCAACCTCGACGCGGCAACCATCTTCATCGCCTTTGTAATCTTCTGGATGTTCCCTACAGACTTCATGCGAATCTGCACCGCTTGCAACGAAATGCTCCGCGCCCCGAACGGCGTCGCGTTACTATTCAACGAAAAAACACCACCCAAAGTCAGTCATCCACAATCACACCCGCGAGAAACCCGTTTTCCCCTCGTCGCGATCGACCGCGATCGATCGCATTCGCGCCCTCCTACCGCGCGCGCCTCGCGCCCCGCTCCACACGCACGCGCGACAAACATTTTCACGCCATCATCCACGACATCACCACCCCACACCACGCGTCGCGCGCTTCGCGAATACGCACCATTCCCGCGCCGCGAACGGCGCGCCCCCGATCGCGGTCGTCGGGCTCATGCGGCTCCCCGCGCTCGACCCTTGCGCCATGGCGCCGCGTAACGCGCTCTGCGCGGTGCGGCGAAACCCTTGCGATGCGCTCATATCGTGTGCGATTGACGTCGATCGGCGCGCGCGCGATGGGAGCGTCGTCGTCGTGTGACGCGCAACCTAAAATCGACGAGGGATACCTGGAGGGACTCGTTTTACGTTGTATCACACTGTCAAAACGGTGCGCACTCCGCGCGCGAGCGACGCGACGCGACGGCGCGCGCGGCACTTCTCGGCGTCGCGGCGCGCGGCGAGACGCTCGCATGGCGTCCACCGCGTTCGCCGACGCCGCGCACGCGCGCGCGGCGATGGAGGAGTGCGTGATACGCTTCGTACACGGCTCGCATGGGGCGTTGGAGGATGTCGCGGCGCGGTGCGTGGAGGAGGTGTTCGCTGGCGCGGAGGCGCGCGCGCGGTGGGGGACGCACGATGTCATGGGTGAGGACGACGTGCAGGCGTATGTGAGGATGGTGACGTTTCCCAAGGCGAGCGTGAGCGATAGGTTTGTGGCGAGACCGGGGTTTCAGTTGGCGTTGCGATTGCCGCATTACGCGGCTCCGCCGGCGCCGCCGGTGGAGGAGGAACCGGCGAGGAAGAAGCAGAGGATGACATCGGGTGGGAAGAGGATGGCGGGGAGTCCGAGGATGGCGACGACGTCGGTGAGTGCGAGTGGACCTGCGAATCATCGGTTGGTGACGCGAGACGGCGAGCTCGAAGCGCTCGCGATGGGAACGTCAGAGACGAGCGCGGCGTTTCGATCGCAAACGGGCAAGCTCGAGCGCGCATTTGAGAAGATGGTCAAGGCTACGGATGAAGCAGAACATGCGCAAAAGGACGTGCTTGATATCGAGGCGGAGATTGAGGCGGTGCAGATTGAGCAAAGTAAGTTGCCGGCGCCGAGGCTCGACTTGAGCGACATGCCCGACTTTGACCTTCCGTACGACGTGTTGACGTACACGGGCGACCCGGATGATAGGCATGCGGTCTTGGCGCATAAAAAGCACATAGACCGCGAGATCGAACGGTTGAAGCTAGCAAAAGAGGATTGGATTTCAAAGAAGAAAAAGGATTTGAAGCGCAAGTCGAAGAAGATGGCACCCGAGCTGAAGCAATTGATAAACAAGCTTGAGGCGGCAAAGCGAATCGCAGCGCAGAAGCTAGAGAAGGCGGCGAAAGAGTCCATGCATGTCGATCGAATTCGTTCGGACATGGGCATGGCAATCGAGCGTCGAGCTGAGCAGGCGATCGAGCGCGACGTCAAAAAGGAAGCGCAACGTTTGGAGCGCGAATTGCAGAAGCGAAAGAGAGAGGATGCCAGGGAAGAGGAGCGACGTACAAAGGAAGAGCGCATAGCCAAGGAAAAGGCGCGTCCAAAATTTCCTATGGAAGATATAAAGCTCATCGAAGTCGACAAGCGCATGGCACAAGAGGATGGTCGAGAGCCCTGGCCGGATGTCGTGTCTGGCACGCGCTGGGAAACCACGAATGAGATGCTCCAAAAGATTGAAATCACCGAGTTCCTGAATACGTTCGGCGGTGATATCGGCGGTGATGGTAAACATATGACGGTTGACACGTTCGAGCGTGCAGTCGATGCCTTTGATGCGACGCAATTGTCACGTATATATATTATGCTGTTGCACGTCGCGCTCGACTCGTTAGCTTCGCGGTACAAGTCTTTAGTGACTCTTTGGAGCGAGTGTTTGGACATGGGTACATACCCGGAGATTTTGTTGCAGTACGCGAAGTCTAAATTCCACGCTGCTGGCACAGTTGATGAAGAAACTCTGAGAATTGTGAGTTCGTTACAAACGAGAACGGTTGGTGAATGGTCGCACTCAGAGCATTGTCACGTCCTATCTTGGCTCGTGAACGAATGTTTGGAGAGTAAAACAATCCATGCCATAATTGACACCCGCATTAACGAGCGCGCGGCGCTAAGTAAGGAGATCACGAAAGCTAAACGCGCCGCTGAGTTGGCAAAGTCCGAGAAGGACGCCGCTGCTGCCACACAACAAGCCCAAGACGCGCAAAACGGTGAGAACGCAAATGATGAAGAACCCACCGAAACAGTAGAAGATAAACCGACAGATACAGACGTGGACGCGGGCATCGCCACAGTGCCATCACCAGAAAAACCCGAAGAAGTCATAGATGCGGAGGAACAGCGAAGGAAGGAGAAAATGTTTCAATTGCGCACTCGAGCGCAAACTATCGGCCATGACCGCAATAGAACGGCGTACTTTTGGAATTTGGCGCAAGATAGCTCGTGCATTTACGCACATCACTCCGACGATACATGGTCAAAGATTTCATCTGAGGCCGAGTTGGCCGATACCGAGAAAAGCTTGAATTTGAAGGGCATACGCGAACTCAGATTGTCAAAGAACATAACGGCTATTCGCAACGACATCGTCAACGGGATGAACATTGCTGCAGAAATCGCAATGTTCCCCGCGAGCGTTCCCGTGAAAAATCGGGAAAATATTGAAATGTGGGCTCAGAATGCGCGGCGCGAAGTGCACGCGTCGAATTATATTCGTAATGCGTTGTCTTTGTTAATCAGGGACATCAAGCAAATCGCCGACGTTTCTCCCGATGGTACGCGGTCTGGATGGCGAACATGGACTCGAACGTTAAGCGAAGCGAACAGCAAGGCTGAACTTCTCCAATGCGTATTACAGATGGAAGAAACCATCTACGCCATGTCGGATGCACCGCGAATGATCCTCAGCGGTAAAAACGCGCCTGCCGAATCAATCATTCAATGGACGAATGACCAGTTGCACGCGCAGAATGGTGTGAGTAGCGATGTTTACGTCAAAGAATCGGGTGATTCACCAGATGATGGCGAAATCACCAGAGAAGAAGACGAAGACAAAGATGAAATAGAAGAAGACGCCGTTGCGTACGTGCCATACGATAACGACTGGTGGGAGCTCATTATCCCCAGCGATACTGCGAACGCCAAGCGTCGACTTTGGAGAACTGACCAGGAGCGACTTATTTGGCAAGAGGCAATGAACAAGGCGAGTTCCATCGCGCGACTCGCCTACGGCGTCGCCATGCTTACCGCCTACTCTCGTCAGCTCATCCTTGCCCTCGAACGACAGAGGCAAACAACGGCGGCGGCCGTGCTTAAAGCCGAAGCCTTGGAAGACCGTGCATTCATGTACGAAAGAGGCGGGTACAAGCATTACTAGCGAAATAGATTTAGGTTTTGTAGAAGTGAATTGTTTTCGAAGTTATTTTACAACGCTCATCATACGGGCACATAAACACAAGGCGAATTAAACTCGTAGTTCAGAAGAAAACTCAGTCATCGTAAGCGCCGCGGCATTGAGTGCCTTTACTCGAGCACGCGCTTCTTGTCTAAGCTCAGCAATCTCAGGATCTTCCATCAAGAGGTTCTTCATAATGCCGGGCTGATATAGCACGCCAATGAGGTGTTGACGTAAACCTCTAGACACCGAATTCACGAGAAAGTGCATGACCGCCTTCGGGACGGTGTCTGCGAGAATACCGCGTGCGATGCGGTAGTAGCTTCCCAAAAGCGTTCTGGTGACCATGACTTGCAGGAACTCTTCGTTCGTCTCACACGCATTGGCGTTCAGCTTTTTTGGCGGCTCTTTCAACTTGACTGTACCATTCTCAATGCTGTAATGTCTCTTCGATGGGCTCAAAACTCCACTGAGCCATTGGCTGGTCTTTTGAATCGTACCGGAGACGACGTCGGCATTCTCCTTGTTCACGCCCTTGTTCTTGCTAGATTTGTTCGCCGCCTCCGTAGCTTCTTCCGCTTCAGCATTCATGCGCGCGTCAATCGCCTTTTGTGCTTGCAGCAATGCCGCAGGCCCACCGATAAAGTCGGGATGAGACGTGTTAATGTGCGCGAGCTGGCACTCAACCAAGTTGACGATCATTTGCACCGCGGGCTCTAAGCCCTTGGACAAAAATTCTTTGCACGTCTTTTCAACTGCTTGCGCGAGATGCGGATACACTTGCGCAACCTCTGGCGGAACGCACGACGAAGCCATCGCGCACAACTCTTGGTGCACGAGTTCGGCGCATTGCTTGCATGGGTCAAGCATCTTCTCAATGCACTGACGCGCGAGTTGCTCGAATGGCTCTTCGGGCACGAGAAGCACCGCCTTGGTGCCGGCGGTGTTTTGAATCTTTGTGCGAATATGCTCGTCCGTCATCGTTGCCGTTGGATCAAGTTCTAATAAGCCCTTAACGAAGATTTCTTGGAGAACGTAGTGTACGCGCGCGCCGCCTTCGAGAATGTCGATGCTCAAGTTTGTGCTGCGGCCCTCCACCGCGGCTTGCAGACTGGCGGCGTATCGCTCGAGTTTTTGGAGCACGAGCGCAGCGCGTTCAGATTCTGTTTCTGGAATATCCGATCCATACATTGCGAGTTCTCTCTCCGCTTCGGCGCGTCTATCCATGATTCGCGCTTGTAAGTCTGGGAGCAAGTTACCGATGTGTTTGGCGAGCAAGTCGCTCACGTTTCGGCTCAACGCCTTGATGCCGCAGTGCTTGAGGACATCCTTGTACTCGGGCTTAGATCGAAAGAACTCAGCCTCGAGCGCGCGCGCTTCGTGCATTGGGCGCCGATCGTTGATATCCGCTTGGCAACGGTTCACAACTCCGACGTAGCCCAATCGCAATGGCACGACTTCACCCTTCAAATACTTCACCGCGCTCGTCCCGCGGTCCATAATGTCGAGCTTGGTGACGACGCCCAGCGTTCGAAGTCCATCCGGATCAACCTGCTTGGACAGCGTCAGCGCATCACTGTTCGCTAAATCTGAATTCGCCGGAGTCACGGCTAAAATCAAACACGAATCCTTCTTAATGTAACTCAAAATCATGTTGCGAATCTGCGTCTCGATGTCCGGCGGTTGGTCTCCGACGGGCACGCGCGTGATCCCCGGAAGGTCCACCAACGTCATAGTCAGCACATTCGGCGAGCAAATCTTCAAACGAATCTGTTTATCACTCACAGCTTTATTCAGACCAGTCGTGCGATCGGTCTCGGCTTCAATCTCTTCACGAATCGCCTCGAAATCGGTAAACATCTCACCCGGTCGGTGTAAAAACTCGCCCCACTCCGTCGGTCCGTCTCGCGTCGCCGGCGTATGCACGAGCTGTAACAGCAATGGTCGTCGGGTACAGATATCCGGCCCGCGCGGAAGAAAATCACGTCCGACCTGCGCGTGCATCACACACGTTCAAAACGTCAGTCCTATTGTCCACGGTCGTCGAACGCCACGCGGGTCGCGAATCGCTCCAGGTGTCAGTTCATGTTCCCCCTCTCTGGCTTTCGCGCGTCACCGACGCCCCGCACCGACGCCGACGCGAGCCCAGGACGCCGTGCGCGCGCATCGAACACATATCTACGCACCAGCGCTTCGAGCACGCTCGATTTCCCGCTCGACTGCGAGCCGACGACGGCGATGCACGGTAAATCCACGAGACGTTTCCCCGACATCGCATCGCTCGCGAAAATATCCTGCAACTTGTTGACGAGCGGCACGAGTCCGGCGCCGAGGGTGGCATCGGACGACGACGACAACGTCGCGCGTGCGCGTTTGGGGTGCATCGCGCGCGAGTGGCGTGCGCGAGTGGCGTGCGTGGCGGTGTGAAGTTGTGGTTCATGGTGAGTCCCCTCTGCATAACAGTCCAACTGTCATTTTCCAAACGACGTTTCGGTGTTTCTCAAATGGATTGTGTATGGGTTACATGCGCGCCCGCGCGCGAGCACAATGCTAATTCTATAGAGACATGCGATATATATGCGTGCGGTAGTTCACGCAGAGGTGTGAATGGCGACGGTGTCGCCGTCGGATGGATCGAAACTGGCGAGCGGTTCGTCGTCTGGAGACAAACGCGTCGGCTCCACGGAGTCGGCTGCGTGCGGTATGAGCACGAGCGTGGTATCTGCGACGGGGATTTTGAACAGCTTGGCACACAAAAGCTTGAGTTTGCCAATCGTTGTTGAGCGCGGAAGTTTTTTGCGCATGGAGTGTTGGCTCGTTTCTAGACATAGATTGAGTTCGATGGACGCGCTCGCGAGCGTAGCGACGCCTGGAGCACGCGTCGCGTGCGTCACCAGATCCCCGTGTGTGTGCACTAACGCATCGACGCGAGGGTTTGTATCACTCACCGCGTCGCGCGCGCTGGTGTCTAATGCGACGTCTTTGAGTTGTTGAAGCACACGGCGCAAGTATCGAATTTCTGAATCCTTGCGTTCCGCCGCGGTAACCATTGAACCATTAAGCACAGCCAATCGCGCGACGCGAGCGATGATTTCATGGCGCGTCGATGCACTCTCTGCAAGGGGATTGCCACTCAGTCGAACTTCGACGAGCTCCGGGAAGGCATCGAGTGCGTCGACGGAACGCCAGTCGCTCAGCGCGTTGTCGCCGACGAGCAATGATTTCAACGTTGGAAACACCGACGACGTACTTCGTTCAATCTCTCTCAGAGCGTTCTGAGACAAGTGTAGCTTTTGTAAGTTTGGTAGTGAGCGTCCAAGCTCTTCGACCTCGCTCCAATCCTTCACAGCGTTACCGTCCAAACTGAGCGTGTGTAATTTTGGAAACGGCGAATCCTTGCCTTTACGACGAAAGGTCTCAATACCATTCAAATTCAAGTACAACTCGCGTAGTTCCGGTAAATACACACTCATTGAACACATTTCCTGCCACGTAATGTTAGTGTCGTTGAGCACGAGCACTTTCAAACGCTCAAAGCCGCCGCGCTTTGTCGAGTCGGTTTCATCCATGGACCACGACGTCGGTCGCATCCCAGTCAAATCTAACGCCTCCAACCTCGGAAACTCCTCGGCGAGTCTCAACACCTCGCTCCACGACGTGAGCAAGCTTCCAGCTAATCCTAAAACCTCCAAAGCGCCTGCACATTCGCCCGCTTCTCCCGGAGGTCCAACCGTCGCCACGCGCGCGTCGTCCACGTACGCCCTCTTCATCTCTCGCAACCGTCTCTTCACGCCATCATCCCCGCAATCCATCGCCTCTGCAGTGGTTTCACACAATTCCACCCGCACGCGGTGGCCACGCACGGTGTGAATGTACATGTCATCCTCTTCCCGTTCGTTACGCGGCGAGCGAGAGTACTTGTCCCAAAACGCCTCCACGAACGTCCGCGACGCGCGCAATTTGTGCGGGCGCACGAACGACGCCCCGTGCGATCCTGTGCGAGCGTTTTCGCACGCAAAATACCGCACGCCGTCGTGTGCGCCGTCATGTTTGCCTCGTAACGGGTCGTCCCACTCCACGCCCAGCCACACGCCATCTTTATTCGCCACGGCGCCCACCCATCGCACGATGCCTCGATCTCCGTCCGTGGTCTCAACGCGGTCACCCACATCGTGCGATTGACGCATCGCGGCGCGCGCGCGACACGCACGCGACGCCGCGCGAGAGGTGCACGCGGCGACGTGTGAGGTTGATTAACAGTTGACCGCCGCGGTCAACGCCTCGGGAACGGGACGTGTACGAACGCGCGCGAGATCCGCGTGCGATGTCGAATATTATTGTACAATTATTAAAACAACCGCATTCCACGTACGTGTTACGAGGTGATGCGCGTGTATACGTGACTCGTCGTCGCGGTGCACGACCAGAGCCGGCTCGAAGACGTCTGTAGCTCGCGCGGATTAATCGCTCGACGGCGTCGCCCCCTTCGCCTTGAGCGCCTCCACGCGCGCACTCACGGCGGCTAACGCATCATCCATCTGTCGCAACGCATCCGTCGTGAGCTCACACTCCACAACGCGCGCGCGTGCGCCATCGTCCGCGCCATCGTCCGCGCCATCGCTGAGCTTTAAACGCAACACCGCCGCGGACTCGGGCGCAGCCTCACCGTCGCGAGCGCCCGCATCGTCGCTCGCACCCTCGCTCTCGCTCGCACGCGTCGCTTTCGAACTCACCACGTACTCCACGCGCCAATCCACGCCATCCAAACGCGACGGCGACATGGAGCTCGTCGTCACACACTGACGCGCCCATAGTCGCTCCGCCATGAAAGTCGTCGTCTTTGGCTCCGGCTCCTTTGGCACCGCCATGGCCACCGTCGTCGCGCGCAACGGCCACGACGTCGTGATCCTCACCCGTCGCCTCGACGTCATGCGCGCCGTGAACGCCGAGCACCGCAACCCGACGCACTTGACGCACTTTGAGCTGCACGAGCGCATCACCGCCGATGTCGATGCAGCTCGCGCGCTCGCGGGCGCCGACGCCATCGTGCACGCGATTCCGATGCAGCAGACGGAGGCATTTCTGAACACCGTGCGCGTGCACATTGCGCCGCACGTGCTCGTGGTGAATACGTCCAAGGGATTGCGCGAGGATACGTTGGAGCTCGCGCACGACATCTTTGCCCGCGCGCTCGGGCCGAGACAGCCGTGCGCGTATTTCGGAGGTCCGACGTTCGCGAAGGAGCTCATGCTCGGCACGCCGAGCGGTGGAGTGATGGCGGCGAAGGATATGGAGACGGCGGAACGCGCGGCGCGATTGTTTCGAGGGCGCGCGATGCGCGTGTATCCGAGCGAGGACGTCGTCGGCGTGGAGCTCGGCGGAGCGTTGAAAAACGTCATTGCCATCTTGTGCGGGGGATTGGAAGGTATGGGGCTCGGTGTGAACGCGCAGACGTTACTCGTGACGAGGGGGTGTCGAGAAATAACGCGCTTGGGCGTGGCTATGGGTGCGCGAGAGCACACGATGGCGGGGCTGTCGGGGATTGGTGATTTAATGTTGACGTGTTTGGGCGACGCGAGTAGGAATAAAGCCGTCGGTGTCGCGTTTGGAAAGGGACAAAAGATTGGGGATATTTTAAATACGCGCGCGCAGACGCTCGAGGGAGTAGCAGAAGGTGTGGCGACGGCGCCTGCGGCGGAGCGGTTGGCGGCGAAACTCGGCGTTTCGGTGCCGATGATTGCAACGTGCGCCGCTTGTTTACGCGGCGAGCTCGACGCTCAGGGTGCGTTACGACGGTGCATGGAACTGCCAATTAAGCCCGATGAACCGCTCGTAGAACGAAAGTCGTTCAAGAAAATGGTTTTTAATGTCGCCTCGCACGTCGCCATGGTGGTGGTTACGGCGCTCGTAGTATCGAAAAGACGTGGCAAATCATCTTCATCGGCTCAATAGTCTCGCGTTGTTTCGTGTACATCATAGCATAGCATTACAAAATCAAACCTAAACATATTCATATCATATTTTAAATGAATTACGACGCCTCAAGTGCCCCGAGACTGTCAACGACGAGTCGAACGGCGTCAACCAACTCGGTCGACGTCATCTCGGCTCCGGCATCCGGTGCGCACTCCAGCACAGCGTGATACAACTCATCGCCACCCTCAAACTCCGCCGCCAGATCATCACTCGGATAGCAAAACTTTTTCAACTTGGTCATCTTCGACGATGCGTCGCGCTGGGTCTTAAAAAATGCCAACGAATCGTTCACACCCGCCGTAAGCCGTTCCACACTGGCGTTTCTCGTCGCCTCGTTCAACGCCGCCTCAGACATACACACCACCCGTCGGCGGCACGCCATACTCATGCGCATCACGAGTGCCGAGCACGCAGCAGCTTGTACACGCGCACCAGCCGTCGTGCTCTTATGCGCGGCGCTATCGCACACGCCGGCGACGAATTCACAAAATTTCGCGTTTTCGGCGTATCGCACACGCTTGATTTCGCTCGCCTCACCATTCGCCGCGTCAAGCGACCCCGTAGCTTCAACGAACCCAATCGCCGCATTCATATACGCCTCTAGCACTGTCCAATCTACTGGTTCACGCTGAGCCTTGCGTTTCGCTCGCAACGTATCCGCGACGCGCTTTTGGTCCACCGCGCTTCGATGAAGCTCCGCTGCGCGCGAGCCACTCAACCCCGATCCGATCGCGCGCGACTCCACGCCACCACCCACATCACCACCATCAGAACCACCATCACTCTTCGTCAACGTCGTCATCGTAGATCCACCTTTCGCGTCTAGACTCGAACTATACGGCGGCGTCTCCAGGGTCGGCGTCGCGTTCGAATTCGCGCGTTTTCTCCCGCGCCCCCACGCACCCGACGCCCCCTTCCCGCGCTCCACGCGCTCACCATCCTCTACCGCATCAACATCCATCGTTTTCATCGCGCGTTTGCGCATGATCGCCCCCAGGCGCTGCTCAATCGACCGTCCCGAAGCTGCCGTGGCGTTTGAATTCAAACCAGCGTCATCACCAGTTCCAGCCGCCGCCGCCGCCGTCGTCGTCGTCGTCGTGCGCCATTCGAAGCGGCCACTGATGGGATCGGCCACTGGTCGAGCCAACGCGCTCGGGCGCGGCGCGTCGGATGTGGACATCGGCGCGCGCGGCGTCGAGTGACGGCCCATGCGCTGGCAGTGGTTTGAATATTCCTTTTCCACTGGCTCGCAGCTTTTTGACGCATGTAGGGGGGATTGATGCGTCGTGCGATGGTTATTACACGCTCCGAGGCGAGCAAAATATGCGCGCGATGGGCTGGCTAGGCGGCGAGCGCGCGCATGGCGGCGTGGAGGCGCTCGATGAGCGCGAGCCAGCCGTCGCAGCGCGAGGCGTCGGTTTCGGCGTCGAGCGCCGCTCGAGCGGCGGCGAGTTTTGATTCGAGTGCTGCGATCGTGGCGCGCTCGCTGGCGGTGATGTCGTCATCGAGGACGTGCGTTCGCGAGGGTGCGGCGGCTGCGGCGGCTGCGGCGGCCGCGTGCGTGCCCGGGGGCGGGTTTGGATGTTCTCCAAACGTCGCGGCGGCTGCGGCTCCGGCGGCTCCGGCGGCTCGGACAAACATTTCGTGTTTGACACAGAACATCTCGCGCTGGCGGTTCCGCACGAGCGGCGTGGCGCACGCAGGCATGGGACACGTATCGTTCGTCAGCGTCCAGCCTTGTAGGAGCTTCTCGGCGATGGCGCCCGAGACGTCGACCGGAGCGCCGACGGCGGACGGAGACGTCCTGGTCGTCGGCAGCCCGCGCATCGCCGCAACCTCATCACGCAGCTCTGCCATGGTGGTGATATCACCATCGTTCTTCTCGTCTATGTCATATCTACTTCTCACGCCATCCTCAACGTCGTCCTCGTCGTCGTCTAATAACTCTTCGTCTACGTCTACGGCGGCGAACGCGCCCAAACGCGCGTCTCGCCTTGAATCATACGCATCCACGTCCCCAGCCCGACCGCTCGACGTCGGCGCCGCCGCATCGTCGACGACAACGATATCATCCTTCTCGGCGCAATAATAATCCCCTTCGCTCGCGAGCCCATTCGCCGTGCGTCGTTCACGCATGAGCGGACAGCGACATCCGCGGTCTGGACACGTCTCCGCGGTGAGCGTCCATCCGCGCAAGAGCCGTTCGGCGATGCGTGCGGAAGGCGTGCTCATCGTTCTCGCGCGCGCGGTGGCAGCGACGCGCGCGGCGATGCGCGACGACGATGACGACGGCCACGGCTCGTCAAGAAGTGGAGGCTCTCTGGTTGACTTCGTGTTTGACTTGCAGACTCAGACATCTGCATTAGTCGACGTGTCAGGCCGCGATGCGCGCACTCGCGCGAGTCACGGTATTGGCACGCACAGTCACCACTGCCCTGGCCGCGCTCGCGTTCGGGGGCGCGGGAAAGAGAGAATACGACCATCAGGTGCGTAGAGTCTGTTTGTATCCATGCCACATGTGACACCGTTGTGCTATAGAATCGAACGTACGTGCCGACGTTTACGACCCCGTGGCGCGGGTCGCGTGATACGTCGATGGAGATGAGCGCGTTCTTTTCTCCGGATACGAGCGGTAGGGCATTGCAACGGGCGGTGGAGAATGGCGTGAGTTTCATCGACGCGTACGCGCCGTCGGTGGAATCTTGGAGCGGCTGTACGCCGTGGCACGAGCCGTGCGTGGGGTGCTCGGTTGCGTATACCAGACAAAACGAAGAACATGTGTTTTTTCGCGCGTTACTCAATGCGGCGGCGCGTGGCGTGCGCGTGCGATTGTTAACGAACAAATTTGACAGCGTGCGAGAATGCGAGAATGCGGTGACGATGTTGACGTACTTTAGCAAAGTGTTCGAAGTGCGAACTTACGCGACTACGACATTTCAACATTCAAAAGTAATGATCATCGACGATTGCGTTGCGATATCGAGCGTGAATTGGTCAAAGTCGAGCTTTATTGAAAATCGTGAAGCTGGCGTATTGATGTGCAGCGCCGCCGATGGCGCCGATGTTTCTTCGTACATGCGCACCGTTTTCGATTACGACTGGGCGTTAGCAGACATTTGGACTCCGCCAAACGAGTTATCGGCCTCAGATTTAGCGCTCATACGAAATTCGTCGTACCTCGAGCCGTTTGCTTTGCCTAAACATAACATTAGCGAGCCGCATTTCGTTCCAGAACTGCGGCGGACACTCGTCCCTGGTGACAAAGTCGCGGTCAATGTCGGCCCGGATGCAGCTTCAACGGCTCTTTATCGCGAGTTGGCGAGCACGCAACGCACGCTAGACATTTACACGTATCAAATTACGGACGAAGTCTTCGCCAAGTTTATCGTTGAATTGTCCAAGCGATTAAGACGCGTGCGCGTGATTTTGTCGCGAGCAATTTTCATGGACGAAGACCGATTCGATTCCATACGCATTGTCGATCAAATGCGCGACGAATCGCAAGGGCGCATAGTGTTTTTGTCGTCTCCGCACTTTTACCGATACGCGCACCTAAAAATCTGGGTTCGAGACGGCGAAACCGTCGGCTTGTCCACGGGAAACTTTTCACCGAGCGATATACCACCAATTCATCCATACCCACCATTTCGAGACCCGGCATGGCGTTCAATCAATCGCGATTTTAACGTCGTTGTCAGTGACGTCAATTTCACGAAACAGTTTAGCGAACTCATCACCGGAGACGGCGCGCACTTCAAAGCCTATACGAAACCGAGCAAGTTTTAATACAAAAAAATCAACTCTTCTAAACCGCTCGCGCGCATGCGCCGCTAAAAACTTAAAACAATCCAACTAAAATAGAATATAAATGCAGAAAAATCAATGCTTCTCTTTTGCATCCATTTTACGCGTTAGCTTGTGCGCGAAGACAACGGAGCCGCAAAACGCTACGCCGAGAAACAAAATGGTACGCGACCGCCGCTCAGGCGCGACCAATTTAGACGCCTGCGTGCTTCCCATGAACTGCTTCGACGCGCTCGCCCGAGCCGCGCGGCGCGCTTGAAGCAAGTCATCCAACGTCGTTGCCGCCTCCTCATCGAACGCGCGACCGGAGGCTTTCACCGCTCGGCTCGCGCTCGACTCGCCCGTTGTTGAAGACGCCGCGCGCATCTCCGTCCACTCTCTGGCCGGCGCCACACCCCCTGACGCCTTACTCTCGCTCCGCTCTCGCCATTTGCGCGCCGCGTCGAGCCGGGCGCGCATGCCCGGTCCGAGCGTGTCATCCATCGCATCCTTTGTGCCTCCTCGTGCGTCTAAAAGGTGTTCATAGGCAGCCTTGAGCACGTGAAATGCATCCTCGGCGACGTCGGGCGAGGACGTGTCTGGGTGCAGAGCCTTTGCGCGCGCGCGGAACGCTTTTTTAATATCCGCCTCGGTGGCGTTTTTATCCACGCCGAGCACGGCGTGGGGGTCCTCGGGCGTCATGGTTTGAAGAGCGGCGTTTGCTTAAGTTCTCGCTTTGGCTATTCGCGGCGTGCGTATGTTACAATCGAAGCGCGACAACGCGAAGAAAACTATGACGCTAAGAAATAAATCAAATCACTAGAGCGAATTCATGCCAAGACGCGCGCGGAGTTGCTCGGCGACAACGAATGTAACGACGGTTTGTGGTCCGAGCCGAGCGTAGTTGGCCCAAAAGCCGCGCAACAATCCACTCGCACCGTGTTCCGCGAGCACCCGACGCAAAGTGGACATAGCCGTGGGTTTTTCGCCCTTTGCCACATACATTTGAGTCTTGATCATATCGACCGGATTTGTCGCAAATGTCGTGGCTACGCCGGAAATCATCGAAGATGCCAAGTGTGCCGGCAACCCGTCGCTGGTAATGCCTAGCGCGAGCCAACGTTTCTTGACCTCTCCATACGTCGCACACTGACTCGCAGTGAGCGCCGCCGAACGCGACATCGCGAGCCCGCATCCACGCCATAGCGATAAGACACCATCCGTTCTCGCCGCCGCGAAAAGCGTCTCCGCCGCGCTCGCGCGCGGCGCTCCGCCACCCGTCCCCGCCAGCATCATCCTAGTCTTGAGCAATTCCGTGGGATTCAGCAACAACGCCGCGCCTCCACCACTCACGCACCCCGCGAGCACGTTCACCATGAACGTCGGCGCCTCTCCATTCTTCCGCGCGCCGCCCGCGCCGACGCTTTGCAGCGCGTCTCGCGCGGGCTCAAACGCCCCCAACCTCAACCCACCGTACAAGAACGCGCGCGCCAAGCTCGGCGTGAGGCCGGAAAACATCACACCCACGCCCTCGGTGCGTACGGCGTGCGCGAGCGTCCCCACCACGCCCCGCACCGGCGCAGAAGACGCCGCGGTCTGTATCCGCACCTTGGCCACATCGAGCGGGTTCGTGCACGTCGTCGCGCACGCCACCGCGACGCCGCTTACGCCAATCTTCGCCGCGGTCGACGTCGTCGACGTCGCCGTCGACGCCGTCCGCGCCTCCGCCGACGCCGTCGGCGGAGGCGTCGCCATGAGCCCGCGGCGCGCGCGTGGCTCTGACGCCATTCGAGCCCACGCGAGCGTCGGCGGCGCGCGCGCGATGCCCGCCGACTTGTTCAAAACCATCGTGGCAAAGACCGCCGAAAGCACTGGTCGACACCGTCGGCGTCGTCCGTCGTTCGCCACGCCGCGCGCCGCCGACGACGACGCCGATGCGCGCGGCGATGGGTTGGTGACGCCAATCGACGTTTCATCGACGGGTGCGCGTCGTCGTAAGCTCGGAAGCTCAGTATCCATCGTCGGCGACGACGTCGGCGAAGAAGTCGTCTCGCGTGATGTGCCGACGACGATCAAGGGGAAATCTACGGCGTCGCGCGCGCCGTTGCGGGCGATGATTAATGGCAGCGCGGAGGAGGGGGAAGACATCCGTCGGAAACAATCGTCGTCGTCGACGACGACGACGACGACGGCGAGCGAAACGAGCGGGAAGTTGATGTATGACGCCGAACGATCGTTATCGTCTCACGCATCCGCCAGCGCGGCGGAGGACGGCGGGTCGGAGGACGATGTGAGCACGGAGCCGCTTCCGGCGAAGACGACGGCGAAGACGGCGCGGACGCCGGTGACCGCGGCTCGATTCGATCGCGAACTGGCGTTAGCGGATGATACCAAACGCGCGTTGCGAGCGACTATGACGTCGATAAGAAAGAGCGGCCTCGATCCCGCGCGCGTGTTTGAGACGCTGGCGAGGCAGGCGGCGAATGGGAGTGGGGATTTTGAGGCGCTCGCGCGCGCAATCGACGCGCTCGAGTCGCCAGCGGAACGTAAACGATTGAGCTTTTCTGCTGCAACGACGACGACGATGACGACAGATATCGCGGTGACGCGAGATGAATCGAGTGAGTCGTTTGGTTCGGCGGAAGAAAGCTTTGACGACACGGTGGGTGATGGAGACGAGGAAGTTGAAGGGACGTTTCCGCCGTGCGAATGTGGCGTGGCCGAGTGCGCGATTGAACACATGCGCGCTCGAGGTGGGCCGTTCCGTTTACCTACGCCGAGCAGTGGTGTTGACCATGAGTCCATCGTAGAGACGGATGATGAGGAACGTCACAGCAACGATGAAGATGCGGATGAATCGGAGTCCGTCGCTGGAACTGAGGATGGCAACCCGGATGCGAATGATTTGGGCGACGCTATGGAGGCGCTTCGTTTACAGAATGACGACGACCACGACGTCGATCAAGAGGTCATGGTGGAGCGCACAGTGCCGACACACATTCGTTTCGATGATTCGCATGTTTCAGACTCGCCAGACGTCGCGAGCGCTCGTCGACCACCGCGCGCGCGAGCGGCTCGACGCAAAGTGATTCTCGACGAGGAATCGAGCGACGAGGACGAAGACGAGGCGTATGTGTCTGAAGATGACGAGAAAGAAGATGCAGATGATGATAAAGATGAAGAAACTTCAGAAAGTCCCGATGTTCGCACTCGGCCGCGGCGTGCGGCGGCGACGAAAAAGACGTTCCCGGCGCGCGGACGCAGCGTCTTCATCGACGACGACGCCTCTGCTAGCGAAGAGTTTGATTTTGACGACGAATACGACGATGATGACGAGGAGGCGAATACGAGCGATGATGATTTTATTAATGACGAAGACGACGATGGTGATTTAAGTGACTACGCGGTAGAATACGATAGCGAGGCTGAAAATGTCACGCCTGCGCCGCGTCGAGAACCAAAGGCTGATTTGGTCGATGAGATGAACGACAAGCTGTCAATCGATCCGTACAGTCCATCAAACTTGCAAACGCCGACGCCGCCGAAAGAAATGTCGCCAAGGTCTACCTTCAATGCATTCAAGCCGCCGCCGACGCATAGTAAAGCGCTGCAGAGTGCGCTCAAGAGTGTCGCCAAGAAGGGTGCCGAGAAGTTCAACTTCAACCGTCACAAGGATGCCCTCGCGGGAGCACTCTTCGCCGAATTCAACGCCAACGTGTTCGATGACCAGCTTCCTGTGGACTTTGACGTGTCATGGAACAACAAGTTGCTAACCACGGCTGGATTGACGCACTACAAGCGCTCGTCAAAGACTGGTGAGACGGTGTACAGCGCGCGCATTGAACTGAGCACCAAAGTCCTCGACACGGTTGAGAAGCTCGAAGCAACGCTTTTGCACGAAATGTGTCACGCTTCGGCGTGGCTCGTGGACAAAATCGCCAAGCCTCCACACGGGCCGGTATTCAAGAAGTGGGCCACGCTCGCCATGCGCACGTATCCAGAGACAAATGTTTCGACGTGCCACGCGTACGCCATTCATCAACCATACAAGTGGCGATGCACACGAGAATGGTGTCAACAGGAGTACGGCCGTCACAGCAAATCGATTGACATCACGAAGAAAGCATGCGGTGCATGCGGAGGCAAGCTTGAGTACTTGGGTAAGTTCAAGAAGAATGGACAAGAAGTGCAAACGCGCGCTCCGACGGCGTTTAGCTTGTTCGTCAAGGAGCATTTCAAGGCCACTAAGGACGCATTAGGCGCCGGTACGCCGCATGCCTCCGTCATGAAGACGTTATCGAAACGTTGGAAAGATGCCAAGCCTGATGAAATCGATGCCATCGAAATCGAATGATTGAACCGATACGATAAGAGACACGTGCTCGCGCGCCCGAGGCGCCAACGTTTCTGAAACATGAAACACTGAGGCCGACGCCGACGTAGAACAAACTGTAAAAATCTTAAAATTAAAAATAATTTGCTTGATGATGATGATGAAGTGTAGGTACGGTTGTTGAATCTAATAACCAGAAACGCACGTATCGCAGTCCGGTTCTCGGTTTGCTAGTGAACTTTTTGGTACTCGCTTTTACATGGTTGGAACGGCGTAATCCCTCGCGTTAGCTGGAACCGCCCGACGCGTCACGGTTTGAATCACCTGACGCAACATTTGATTCTCACGCTCCAACGCATTCACTCGGTTCTCCAACTCAGCCATTCTATTCACCTTTTCCGATTCATCCTGCTCCAAAGATGCCAAGTACGCTTTTTTCCGCTCGCGCGCCTGCTGCGCCGACACGCGGTTGCGCAACAGTCGCTTCAAACGCTTCCGTTCCTTCTCGTCTTGAATCGTGTTCAATCTAGCTTCATCCGCCTTCACACTCAATGCAGTATTCCCATACGGCACGTGCGGCGTCGTCGAAGTCTTCCCACCCTTCGCGCCGCTCGCGCCTCGCCCTTTCCCGACGCCGCTCATCTGATTGTTCACCCCAACATTCATCCGTTTCGGTCGCTGATCCCGCGTGCTGCCTCCACTCATCGTCCCCGTCGTCGTCGTCCCCGCACTCGTCGACGTACTGCTCGCGTGATTATTCACGGGCTGAAACGCCGCGCCTGGTGCGCTCGTGAACGCGCTCGCGACGACGCCTCGCGCGCTCCCGAGCGGCATTCACGCCCCGCGCCTTTCCCGTACGCGCGCGCCGTCGATCGCGCGCGAACGAATGGACGAATGAAGACGTCGATACGAACGGCGTCGCGCGTCGCGGTCGCAGCCAAGTCGGCGTCGCGAGTCGTCGTCGGCGTCGCGCACGCGTCGCGCAATGCCACGGGCGATGACGTGACGTCGACGTCATCAGGTGTCGACGTCACGCCGCGGGTCCGAGTGTGGCGTGCGCGCTGGATGTCGTACTGTAACGGTTCATTGTCTATCAATTTTGTGTTTTGACATGTAGATAGACTTTGTGGTGCTACATTATGTAGTTCAGATTCAGGGTAAGATTACATGTGGCGAGAGTGTTTTGACTATGGGGCGCGCGTCGGCCGGGCGGGCGACGCCGGAACCGACGACGCGCGGAGTACGCGGCTGGACGCGCGCGCGCGTTCCTAATACATTCCGTCGCCGTGAGATACGCGCGAGACGTCGCGCGGGTCCTCGGCGCGGGCCAAGCCGTCGGTGAGGACAACCGTCGGCGCGCGCGCGCGGTTAATACGCGGCGACGCCGTAAATCGGCCCGCGGATGCGCCGCGCCAACTGCAAATCCTTTGGCATGATCGTCACGCGCTTGGCGTGGATCGCACACAAATTACAATCTTCAAAAAGATGCACTAAGAAATCCTCCGTCGCTTCCTGTAACGCTAATAAACTCTCCGCCGTGTAACGCAACGGCTCTGGGGATAATTCGTTTGAAATTTCCCGCACCTGAGGATGGGACGCAAGAAGTCGCTCGATTAGTACGTCGATGACGCCCGAGCGTGTCAATCGTGTAACGATACATGGGAACAAAACACACGAACACACGAACGAAACGTACCAATCGCGCGAACGGCATCTTACGAATCAACAAATCTGTCGTCTTCTGAAATCTCCTAATCTCCTTCAGCGCCAACGTTCCCGGGCGGTAGCGACGCTTCTTCCGCTCTACCTCTACGCAATCACGAAAATCACGTCACCATCACCATACGTCAGTACTAGAGTTCCATACTCATATCACGCGCGCGATCGACGAACGCGACGCGACCGTCGTCATCTTTCGCCTCTCGCGCGATTCAAACGCCACGCGACTCAAATTCAAACTCGCGCTCGATCGAAATCACCCCTCACGCCCATCAATCCGCGCGCAAACGCACCTCCATGCGGTACCTGATCCGCCCCTGATAACCGACGTTTCGGATTTGACGCCTGTTCGTCGCGAACGCGCGCGCGTGCGTCGTCAGTCTATGCGCGCCCGATGCGCGAATCCCGTTGCCACGGTTTGAAATCGCCCTCTCGCGTCTGTCGCACCCTTCGCGCGCCGCGCTCGTCGTCCCAGTCGCGAGCGACGCATCGAACGACGCGGTACGCGTACCTTGAACCGCTTGCCGTGTAATCGCCGCGCCATGACGAGACGTGCGGCGACGAATGACGTTGATGACGCCGCGCGGCGTGGTGGCGCGAAAAGCGATGCGTGGTTGCCGCACATCTCGCCTCGATATTCGCGCGCGATGGCGAACGCCACCGACCCGCTCGCGCGCACGGTGCGCGGGATGGATCCACAGGTACGGTGTGCGCGACGGGCGCGACGGGCGCAGCGGCATGGCGCGACGGCGTGGCGCGCGCGCGCGTGGGACGTTGCGGCGCGAGCGGTGTGTGCGAACGATGTCGTGGTGTGTGTGACGCGCGATGCGTGCGGTGTGACTGACTGTGAGGTATCGTGTGCGTTGTGATGCGCGTGTAGAATTTAATGGAGCGCATAACGCGGGATAAGGTGTATGCGATGACGTATTGGAAGGAGAAGTGCTTCGCGGTGAGCGCGGAGGCGTTGGTTGATTTAGCCGTCGAGTTGCGCGCGTGCGGGGGGATTTATGGCGGGAACAATCGCGCCACGGAGTTCTTATGCCTGACATTGAAGTTGTTGCAGATTCAACCCGAAAAGGAGATCATCTTGGAGTTTATAAAGAATGAAGATCACAAGTATGTGCGGTTGTTGGGTGCGTTTTACATGCGCTTGGTGGGCAAGCCGACGGATGTGTATCAATACCTCGAACCGCTGTTGAATGATTACAGAAAGGTGAGGTATCGTTCAAAAGATGGTAAATACGTTCTTACACACGTAGATGAGTTCGTGAACAATCTGTTGACAAAGGATCAGTTTTGTGATGTGTCTTTGCCACGGATTCCTCATCGGCAAACGCTCGAAGCCGCCGGAGCGCTGGAGCCCCGCGTGAGCGCGCTCGAGGAGGACATTGCGGATTTAGAAGAGCAGCTCGAGCAGGCTGTAGACGATGCGTTTAAACGCGAGATGAAGATGGATGTGGATGATGAACCAGCGAGCACGGGTCGAAAAATAGATGTCACCAACGCGGCGGAGGCGAGCGGCGCCGGCGTCAAACGACGGCGCGAGGATGGAGAGTTGGACGATATCGCGCCAGCGCCCAAGTTTGATGCTAAGACGATCGCGCGAAGAGATGATGATGAGCACCGACATCGACGCCGAAGTCGCAGTCGATCACGATCGCGTTCACCGCGACATCGGCGTGGTGACAGTCGCGACCGCGGACGCCGCGACGGCGGCAGCCGAGGACGACGGTCTCGCTCGCGCTCGAGATCTCCACGTCACCAGCGACGCGACGCACGCGAAGATGATAGGCGTTACGACGATGTACGATCATCACGTGACCGTTTTCAGGGTGAGAGACTGCCGCCAACGAAAGAGAAGAAAGAGAAGAAAGAGAAAAAGGAGAAGAAGGCGACAGCTGTCGTCGATCCCGAAATCGCCGAGGCGAACGCTATTCGCGCGAAACTTGGATTAAAGCCGCTTAAATAACGGGGCGATTCGCATAGCACGTACCTGTAGTAGAATAACCTGTGATAGAATTCACCCTAGATTTCGTCACGAGTCATCTCGCCGTGTCGTCGTCGTCACCAAGCGTTTCGAGCGCGCGCGCGTGATTCGCAGAAAGTCAACACCCCAACAGGGGTCGCAAGCGCGGTTTTCCATAGACTGTTTTGCATTTACATCATTTAACGTTCAAAAAGGGCACACACGTAGAGCGTGCTACAACACGTGCGTGTCTAACATAAGATTATTCGAAATTCGCGTCGTTCAATGAGCTATAAACGATTACTTAGCCATCATCATCTTCACGAACTCCTCGTAGTTGACTTCCCCATCCCCGTCGACGTCAGCCTCGCGGATCATCTCATCAACCTCCTCATCTGTCAGCTTTTCACCCAAGTTGGTCATAACGTGACGCAATTCCGCAGCAGAAATAGTTCCGTTACCATCCTTATCGAACACCTTGAACGCCTCTTGAAGTTCCTCCTCGCTGTCGGTATCCTTCATTTTGCGCGCCATGAGGTTCAAGAATTCTGGGAAATCAATGGTTCCGTTGCCGTCCGCGTCGACTTCGTTGATCATATCTTGCAACTCAGCCTCGGTCGGGTTTTGACCAAGAGAACGCATCACCGTGCCGAGCTCCTTCGTGGTGATCGTGCCGTCGCCATCCTTATCGAAGAGCGCGAACGCCTCCTTGAATTCCGCGATCTGTTCATCCGTTAAATCAGCCGCCATGTTTCCTGGTTATGTCTGTCGTGCGCGGGTGTGTGCGCGCGTGCGTGTGCGAGGTGCGTGTGTGGGCGTGTGTCTGTGTATGGTTTACGCAGTCACGTCTCGGGCGATCGTCGACGGTGGTCGTCGGTGCGCGTGCGATGGTTTGACGCGCGATCGCGCCCAACGGATCGTTCGGAAGGATTGGCGCGCCTCTAGTAGTGTAGCCGCGCGTGCGGTAGAATCATGGGGTGTTCGCCGCTGGTGCGCGCGCATCTTACTACTCTGCGCGTGTTCGTGCTATGAAATAGTCGTGTCCGTTCTGGAATTTGATGTACATAGACGTTTAGGTGATACAGTACGTATGCGGCGCATGTTGGGCTCGGCACGCGGCGCCGACGCGGATGCCTCGATGATGCGGTGCGCGCGCGCGCGGTGTTCGCGACGGCGGCATACCGCGACGCACGCAGAGCGCACGGTTGTCACGTCGCACGCGCACGCATAGCACACCGTCGACGACAGCACCCGCTCGTCGCGCACGCACGCACACGCACACGCACACGCACACGCGCCGAAGACTAGGACGACGCGCACTTTTTCTGGATAACCAATGACGTCGACGGGGTTGACGATGATGAACGCGAGCGCGTTGAGCTCGAAGTCTGCGGCGTTCGCGCGCCGCGGTGCGATTGCGGGACGTAAGGGCGTTGAATCTGCGTCGTCGAACGGTCGACGATCGATGGTGGTGTACGCCAAGGGTAAGGGTCAAGGGAACCGCGCGGGGCGAGGGATGCCCGGGCAAGGCGGGGTGGAGCAGTTCTTGCCGCCGATTGATCCGGATAACGAGCAGTTTGTGATTTACGTGCGCTCGAAGAAGGGTTTGAAGGTGTGGTACCCGTTGAACGTCGTCACTGGTGGTAGCGCGGCGAACACGTTGGTTAAGGGCTTGGACAATGACATGTCCAAGTCGATGGCGTTGAAGTCGTTGTCGCAAAACATCGGGCAAGCGATTTACAAGGACTTTGAAGCGATCAACAAGGTTGCTCGAACGATGCCGATGTTGAAGCAGGCGAAGGAAATTGAGTATGGTTTTGGTGTTTTGGACAAGGAGAACCCGCGTTCGATGTTCACTCCGTCCAAGGAGAAGGTTTGGATGATCCCGTCTGAGGAAGAGTGTCTCGACACGCCCGCGAACAAGCTTCAAGAAGCCGGCGATAACTTGAAGAAGATGTTTGGCCAAAACTAATTCTTGAGTTGTTTCATTAATACACACAAAAATTCATACAATCACATCATAATAACACATCATTTACACTTGGGTGCGCGCGATAGCGCACGTGCACTCACGCTTCATCATTTTACGTTTCCTTTCACATGACTGGGCGCCGCCGCGACGAACGCTCGTTTAATCATCATTCGCAAACTCAAAGCGCGGACCAGGAATGAGGGTGATTTCGCCAAATGGCTCGGAATCGTCCTGGAACGCGGAGATGTAGTCGGCACCGATGAGCACAAGCGTTTGATAGAACAATCGAGCCGCTTTGGCGCGAGATAAATGGCTGACGACGCACAAATCGGTGAGAGTGATGCTTTCAAGCTCGCTATCGTTGCGCGACTTGAAGACGGCTTGCGTAAGGAACTGAAGAAGATTGTGCGAACCACGCGTGAGTTCTTGAGGCGAAGGTTCGGCGTCAGGATACGTGTACTCCTCCGTCTCCATGAGGGACGCTTGAGAACCGCGTGCGTGATAGTCAGGCTTGGATCCTCCAGAACGAAACATCCCGAAAGAAATCTCACTACCAGGAACTTGTTGATTGTCAAAAGAAAAATCTTCTTCGGCATCTTCAGGAATCTTCATTCCAGAAAACTTCAAATCGCTTCCAGGTCCGAAGAAACCAGAGCTGCGCGCAGACTTGAGAAGCGTGCTCGGCGTCTTTTTTGCGGCGGCATTGAAATCGAAAGAACCAGGGGTGGAGCGTTTTTGCGCAGAAAGAACGGCGCGCATCTTTTCAGTCGATCGCACGTTACCATGTTCGTCGAACATGATGTTATAGTTGATACCATCGACGTTTTCTTCATCACTTTGATAGTTTGGTTCGTACACGTGGTGCTCAAATTGCTCGAATCGCGCAGCCATGGCGGCCGGATCCTTCACAAAGAGTTCGAGCGCAGATTGCGCAGCCATGACGGGATTGAGCTTGAATGCCGATGCGTGGAAGAAATTATCGCGAACAGCATCTTTTGCGCCAAGCATGGCTTCATCGTTGTCGATATCGGGACGCGCTTTAGTGATGTCATTCGTATCCGTCAACCATTGGCGAAACGCGTCAGCCGTGACGTGCGTTCGTTCATCAAAGATGAACACACGAGAACGACTTTGTGGCATCGCGCGGCGAAATTTCTTTGGCGCGGGAAGAGCGGCAATCGTGACATCTTGTTGCTCGCGCATACGTTTCAACTGTGTTCCAATGGGCTCCTCGACTTGTTCTTCGTCTTCTTCATCCAACGGCATCGGCATGATGGCGTCGTCGACGCGCGCGAGCTGATAACCATCCTCATCCTCGCTTTGCTGGTAGCGCGGATCATCATGCACGGCGAACTCATATTCATATTCTTCATCGATACGGTGTTGTTCATCATCGGCGGGCATTTGCAATTCCACGAGGTTGATGCGAGCGTCGTTGCGCGCGACGAAACGATTCCCAAAGTTTGCGTCTCCGTCGTCTCCACCTTCAAACACATCAAAATCACGTTCGAGCTGATCGCTCGGCACAACATCAAACGCTTGAGAATTCACGTACCCTTGCGACACGAAATGACGATCAAATTCCGGATTCATTAACACATCTTCATCGTACGCCTGCGTCACCGTCGCCCGCGCCGAGCGACTTCCATTCTCTGGCGCGTCCAATAAATGTCGATCCTTGGTTTTATTCGGCGCCGCCAACGCATTCAAACGCGCCAACGTCTTCACGCAATCCTCATACAAGAAACGCAATTTACGAGTATACACCGCCACCACACCACGCATGAGTAACGCCGCGAGACGTAACGCCTACGCGCACATTCAAACACTCGTCAGTCGGCGTTCAATCGCGCGCGCGCGCCGACGCACCAACGGCGACGGTGGATTAATAATCGTCTCACACGTCGAATCAATTGAAATCTTCTCCATCTTCACGCGCGTCATCTTATCCGCCTTTGATGGTTGATTCGCCAAAATCTATACCCACACGCAGTCGAATCAATCGTCAGTCAGTCATCCATCCATCCATCCATCCATCCGCGCGCGCGTCGCGGCGCGCGCGTCTCGTCATCCGAGACGCGCGTCCACCATGGCATCATCATCGTCGTCGCGTCGTCGCGTCGTCGCGTCGTCGCGTCGTCGTCGTCGTCGCGTCGTCGTCGCATCGCACCCAAATCTGCCCCAGCGCCCCCTTGGCGCATAACAATTCGCTCGAATAAAACATCCCAGAACGATGCGAGGCGACGCGTCGCGCAATGGCGTCCACGTGTTGCGTCACCGATGTGTTCCGATGGGGCGCCCATCGATGCGTTCGCGCGTTCGCGCGTTCGCGAGTGCGCGACGCGACGCGACGCGGTCGTCGAGTACGATACGATGACGACACCGATGGAGATGTTTCACGCGATGCAAGCCAAGTTACGGGAGAGTTCTCGCGAGTACGAGACGATCGCGGAAGGTGCGCGACGATGATGGAGGATGGATGACGCGCGCGAGGATGATGGTTGACGATGGTTTGGCGCCGGCGCGCGTTGACTGACGGACGTGTGCGTGTGCGTTGGGTGTTGTAGAGTTGAGTGCGAATTCTATCGCGCAACAACAGGCGCAGCAGCAGTTGAGTGAGAATGAAATGGTGTTAAAGGTACGAAGACGATGACGACAGAGGCGGACGCGCGCGCGCGCGCGTTGACTGGCGAGAGGACTGACACGCGACGTAGGAACTCGAACTTTTAGAAGACGACGCGAACGTGTACAAGCTTATTGGTCCGGTATTGGTGAAGCAGGACTTGGTGGAGGCGCGTGGGAACGTCGAGAAGCGGTTGGGTTTTATCAAGGCGGAAAGCGATCGGTTGGAAAAAGCGGCGGCGGCGTGCGAGAAGAAGCACGAGGAAAAGCAACGCGCGATCATGGAGCTTCAACAGAAGATGATGGCGCTGGCGAACCCGAGCGCGACGTGAGGGCGGGTGTGATAATCAATGCGTAATTTTGCACTACAAATATAGCCTGCTAGTAGGTGATTAATGTACATTTCATGAATCATAGTCAAACACTCGCGCGCGGCGCGGCGGCTTTTGTTCATCGCGAGCGTCGGTTGGACACGCGGAGCAACATTCGGTGAGAATTTCTCGCCTTGAGCACGCGATCGCTGTACTCACGCTTACGCGCGAGCTCTTGATGCGTACGCATGTACTCTGCGCGCTTGCGCTCGAGTTCCATGCGCTGTTCTTCGCTAGACATTGTCACTTGTCGTAACAGCGCTCGACGCGCCGTTTCGGCGGTAAAAATGGGAATCATCTCCTCCTTGTACTCTTCAAACTCAGCCACGGTGCGATCGGCGCGAAGAACGAACTCTTCATCCTTCACGCTGAGATATTTCATCGGGAACGGGTCAGGGGCAAGGTCATACTGTTCCAAGAACAAATGACGAGGCTTGATGCGTTGGTCCAACGATAGCGAAAAGTACGCCGGGTACTTGACGCACGTCTCCTTTGTGCCTCCGAGCTCGCCAGTCAAGTATTCGTACTTTGGCCGAAGTGAATTTTCCACAGAGAGCGAAAAGAATTGCGACAATCGAGTGACGGTGAGCGCAACCTCGTTGTCATTCATGCCAATCTCACCCAAGAACTTCAAGTGCTCGCCCAAGCCCTCAAACGAGTACTGCAACAAGTGCGGGTGCCGGGTGATCATTTTCACGACGTTTTCCTTGCTAATGCCGAGTTCGCGTAAAAACTCCACGCGCGGCTGGATTTGATTCTCCACTGAAAACGTCAACACCGCAGGCGAACGTTGAATCACGAGCGGTATGTCTTCAGCGGCGATGCCAACTTCCTGCTTGAGGTACTGGACGCGCGGCATCAAACCTTTTTGCACGCTCAAGTGCAAAATGCTCGGCTGCTTCCCGAGCACGTCGGCGAGCTTGTCTTGGGGTACGCCAATCTTTGTCAGATATCTACATCGCGGAATTGAATGTCGATTACGCTGCAGTAAAATTCGCGGATCCTTGTTGACGATTTGCCTCAAAGTCTTGCCTTCTAAACCAATCTCCGATTGTAAATACTCGACGCGCGTAATCACCCGCGACACCGGTCGATTGAACACCTCTTCGCAATTAATCAACATCTTTTCTAAATCCCCAGCTTTCAGGCCGAGAGAGGTGAGGTAACTCACCATTGGACGCCATTCAGGCTCGAGCGCGAGTTTCTTGGTCAATTTCGCATACTCCGCATCGCTCAACGTCTCATACTCTTGGTGCTCCATCGTCTTCCAGTCGACGAAAGAATCCCACTCGCTTTTCCTCACCGTCTTCTTTACCCCCGCCGCGCTCGCACGCTTCGTCGCTCGAGACGACGCCGCCGCAGTCGCCCCCGAAGACGCCGCCGCCACCTTATTCGCCTGACGATCCTTCAACCTCGACACTGTCGCTTCAATCACCGCGCGCGCCTCCGCCTCGTCGCGCGCCGCGCGCGCCCCATCCCTCCCGCGCGCCCCCACATCCGCGCCCTCACGCCTCGCCTCCCCTCCCGCGTCCTCATCCTCGTCGTCATCATCATCAAACACCATCACCCCACCGTCATCCTCGTCCGCGGCGGGCATGAACGCCGGTGGCGCGCTCGCCCGCGCCCGCGCGCGATCCGCCGCCGCGCGACGATTCTCACCACGCATCATCGCCGTCGTCCTCGCCAGCCCCTCATCGTCGTCATCGTCATCGTCCGCGCGCGCGCGCCGCGCGACGTCTCGACGTCTCACCGTCCCACGCCGCGCCGGCCGCCGCGCCGCCGACGCCGACGCCACCGCGACGCCGACGCCGACGCCGACGCCGACGCCGATCGCGCGCGCCATGGTGTGCCTCACGCCGACGCCCGTGCCTCGATCGACACCGCGCATCGATCGACACCGCGCGTCGATCGACACGATGATCGACACCGCGCATCGATCGATGGAACCACCATGCGACCGCGATGGGACCGCGAGGGGGTCAGGGGCGCGCACGTATGTCAGGTCCCCTGGTGACGATTGGTCGATAGCCCCCCCCCGATCGAACACATGTCACCCAGCGCCGCCGGGGGATGCACAGGGCGTTGATGACGTCGCGCGCGCGCAGTCGTCGTCGCGCCAGTCGTCGTCGTCGTCGCGAGGCGAGACGCGCGGTGCGTGGGCGTGCACGCAGTGATGTCGTCGTCGGCGGCGGCGGCGCGGACCGCGGCGGTGACGCGCGCGGGCGGCGTCGCGCGACAGGTTGGGGGTTTAGGGCGCGTCAGGGCGGCGTCGCGCGCGGGCGCGGGCGCGGGCGCGGGCGCGGGCGCGGGCGAGGCGAGACGTGCGGTGCACGCGATGGCGGTGCGTGATCCCGCGACGACGCGCGGTGGAGAGGCGTCGGTGAAGGCGGAGGCGAAGGCGTTGAAGGGCTCTCGCGGCGCGCGAGGAGAGCGCGCGCGCGGCGGAGCGTTTGACGACGGATTCGATGACGCCGATGCGGATGAGGATGCGTTTCGCGGCGATGGTAATGATCTCAATTGGTCGTCCGCCGTGAAGGATATCGAGCGCGATGATGGGTCGTTGGATGACGCGTATAAGCGCGTGTTGTTCATGACGCCCGAAGACGGCTTCATCATGGGGGCGAAAAAGACGCTGTATCACTCGCGCGGATGTCCGTGTCCGACGTGTAACGTGTTTAGATGTCGCGTGCGTAACGGGGTAGATGCGAATAATATTCCCGTGGAGGTGGTTGTGATTAGCGAGACAGAGTTTGAGACGTTGAAATCCGTCGGGAGCTTTAAAGACATGACCAAGGTGGAGCAGTTGCGACGGCGTAAAATCGGCGACGCAAACGCGGGCAAGGTGCCTTGGAATAAGGGTGGCCGACATAGCAAGAAGACGATTGAGAAGATTCGAGCGACAACACTGAAGCATATGCAAGATCCAGAGTACCGCGAGCGGTTAAAACGATCATATAACTGCGCCAACGCGCGGCATTCAGCGTTTACGCGCGCGAAAATCAAGCGCGCCTCGGTCGATCGGGCCAAGGCGAAGAAAATAGAAAAGATGACTTTAGAGTCTGAGGAAGTGTGGGGACGCAAGCGCGGTAATAATGGCTTGGCGTCGAGTGGATTATTTTGTAGACGGAACTCTGCGGTAATAACGGTGAGTTTCGGCGTGAATGGATTGGCGGATATCGAGCGCGCGCGCGCCAAGCAACGCGACGAGGAAAAGGAGCGCGCACGCGCCGAACGCGAGCTCAGAAAGACTGTTGCGGCGACCATTGTCGAGAAACGCAAGGCATTACGCAAAGAGAAAGCCGCACGCGGTACATCAACGCGTTCGAGCGAGCATCGCGCGAAGATTTCCGCCGCGATTCAAAACAAATGGCGCGACCCAGAGTACGCGGCGAAGATGCGCAAGCAAAAGCGCAAATCCGGCGTCTCGACGTCGACGTCCTCGTCGAGTCGTTCGAACACCAAGCGCGCCGCCGTCGATCCCGCCAAAGCCAAGCTCCTAGCCGAAATCAAAGCCATGTACGACAAGGCTGAATCCGCCGTCGCGGCATTACAAGCCCGCGCCGCCTCTGGCGTCGCCGTCGACCCAGCCATGCTCGCCCAAGCCACCACGGCGGCGTCGCAAACGCGCGCGATGATGGAGCAAGTCCAGCGCTCGATCGCCATCGAAGCCGCCGCCGCTGCGACATCTCCACAATCCTCTCGCGACACTCGCACGCATCGCACCACCACTAGCACCAAAACCAAGGCCAAGGCGTCCTCGCCTCGTCCGCGATAGCCTCGCGTCCGCGATAGCCTCGCGTCCCGGTCCCGGTCCCGTCGAGTACGTGTTTGTAATCATCACGCACCACACCGTGTCCAACCGACCGTTTTTTTTTTGTCATTTGTGTCCGTGTGGACTCGTTTTGCATGCATCACACGACCACCATCGACCAATCACGACCACGTACGCGAGCCCGCGCGCTCGATCGGCCGATCGCGCCGGCGCGCGCGCGCGGGCAACCCTCGCGTCGTCACTCGACGTCTCGTTC
>Ga0255753_1000427_pt1 | contig 54956 bp, 77 predicted proteins | sample 041ome_10_FD_179953 | JGI IMG/M metagenome (GOLD analysis project Ga0255753, IMG submission 179953) | Coastal salt marsh microbial communities from the Groves Creek Marsh, Skidaway Island, Georgia - 041412US metaG (version 2) | ecosystem: Environmental > Aquatic > Marine > Intertidal zone > Salt... | reverse complement strand
CATGGACGATGCTGATTGGGCTGACACTGTGTCACGCAACGTAGAGCATCTACAGCTAATGGTTGCTAAAGACTTCTGGACTACAGAAGATATGACTGCTGTAAATGCAGCTATTGCAAGCAACACATAATGTCTGAGGATAGCTGGCACCTTAGCAAGTCTGTACCGATTACACTGATCTTTGGCTTACTTGTTCAGGGAGCAGCTATCGTATGGACAGTTAGTATGATGATGTCTGACATAGAAACTAACAGAGATGACATCATGTCCTTACAACAACGCATGGCCCGTATAGAAACTTCGGTACATGAACAAGCAATATCACTAGCACGTATTGACGAAAACATAAAAGCAATAAGATCATCAGTAGAAAAGATGGCAAATGAATAATAATAGGATTTGCCACAATGATAGAAGTATTAGCTTTAGCAGGTGCAGTTACTAAAATAGCTGGTGCAGTTAGCTCTGCAGTTAAAGCTGGTAGTGATATAGCAGACTTACTACCCCACTTTGGTAAGCTTGCAAAACTTGAAGCTGACATTAGTTTAGCTGAACAGGGTAGACATAAAGGCCCACTAGGTAGGTTAAGTTCGTCTGAAGAAGAAGGCTTTGCAATTGCACAAGCCAAGATGAAACATAAAGAAGCACAGAACGAATTACGTGAAGTGTGTAGACTATATGGACCACCGGGAATGTGGGATCTTGTTGTGAAAGAACAAGCTGCTGCTAGGGTTAGACAAAAAGAAGCACTAGAGGCACAAGCTAAAGCAAGAGACAGATTGTTCTGGGGTATATCTTTAACAATAGGTGTAATATTATTTTTAGGTGGTACAGGTGCAATGATCTGGGGTCTTAACGAAGTAGTAAACGGATAATAAATATGGCTAAACCAATAAAACCTATAAAACCAACTGAACCTGCTGCGGTAGCTAAACCTGAACAAGAGTTAGGAAATAATCCCGGTAATTGGAGTTGGGTGTGGAATGAATATTATAATGATCGTCCACATATGCAAGCCGCTGTTTGGAAAAATATGGTTACAGGAGAATTTAAAAAGACTCCTTTTCGTGATATTCGTAATGACAAAGGTCAGATCCAAAAAAACTTACTTCATAAAGAAGGCAATGAATTTGGTGCAAAGCTTAATGAACCTTACAAAGCTTGGAAATCTTTATCGAATAAGTACGATGCTTATAATAACTATGTTTCAGCCTCTGAGCAATATGAAAAAGATATAGAAAAATACAATGAAGATGAAGCCACTTATCAAACAGAATTAGCTGCTTATATTAAAGGTTTAGAAACAGCAGCTGAAAAAGCTAAAGCTGAAGAAGAAGCTAGATTAGAAGCGGAAGAAAAAGCTAGAATTGAAGCAGAGGAAAAGGCTAGAATTGAAGCAGAAGCTGAGGCTGAAAGACTTCGTTTAGAAGCCGAAGAAGCAGCCCAAGCAGAGGCTGAACGTCTTAGACTTGAAGAAGAGGCTAAACTAAAAGCAGAAGAAGAAGCTAAAGCAGAGACTGAACGTCTTAGACTTGAAGAAGAAACACGTAAAGCTGAAGAAGCTCGTAGAGCTAAAGAAGCTGAAGATGCTAGAATAGCTGCAGAAAAAACTAGACGTACTGCAGAAGCACAAAAAGTTGCTCAAGATAGAATAGAAGGTCGTAGACCAGAAACGTATACTCCTTACTCAGGTGAAGCTGCTTCTACTTATGACCCTCCCGGATATGAAGTTGGTGAAGCTGCCCCTTTATCTGGACCTACAAGTGCTTCTTCAAGCACTGCAGATATACCTTCACAAGTATTTTCTCCTCAATATATTCAAGGCGCTGTACCACAAACGGTATCACTTCCTTCAGATACAACAACAGGAATGAGTCAAACAGTTATGTATTCAAACGAATTAGGACAACAAATACCTGTTACAGAAATTGATGGTAAAGCTGTAACATACGTACCACCGGGATACTCTAAAATGAGTATGGCACAGGGTGGATCAGTTGGTTATGCTGAAGGTGGAGACACTAATTTAGATGCTAAGTATAAACTAGCAACTAAGTTTTTAGGTTACAAAGGCCCAAAAACTGAAGCTGGACTTAATGACTTTGCTAAATCTAATCCCGCAGTAGCTGCTCGTATGGGTATGTATGAACAAGCTATGGCAAAAGGTGGTATGGTTCGTGGTTTGCAAGAGGGTGGTGATAATATTAGTTACACAAGTGGTGTGATTCCAATGTTTTCTTCAGCTTTAAGACAAACATTTCAACCTATGCAAGCTCCTGTATCTTATATTAGACCAACAGATGGTCAATTTATATCTCCTTATGCAGGTCAAGTGTATGGTCAAGCACCAACTACTACAGCTGCAACGGTAGGACAAGTATCTCAAGCTCAAGCACCTACATATGTTCCAGCTTCTACTTATCAAGCGGGTACAGTTAGTCCTTATGTTCAAGCACAAACTGCAGCTATGCCTAATGTCTATGGAACAATTCGCCCCGGAGCACAAATAGATGCAGCCCAACAAAACAAATCTGCAGTATCAGATCTTGAAGCTGCTCAAGGTGCAGCTTTTACTATGCAGAATCCTACACAACGGGAGTTGCAAGATGGTGAATTAATTAGTGGTGTGGCAGACGCTGCTAAAGCCGCTAAGTTTACTGAACAGATTGAGGCTGCTCAAGCTACCCCAAGCAAACAAGCCACTGTACAAGGCCAATTAGAGGGTCTTATGCAACAGTTTGAAGGTGGTGATACACCTGCATGGGCTGCTGGTGCAATGCGTAATGCTATGGGTGCTATGGCTGCTCGTGGATTAGGTGCTAGTAGTCTTGCTGGTCAAGCTGTTGTGCAAGCTGCAATGGAATCTGCTTTACCTATTGCTCAAGCTGATGCACAAACAGTTGCATCTTTTGAAGCTCAGAACTTGTCAAACCGTCAACAACGTGCTATGCTTGCGGCACAACAACGTGCTCAGTTTATGGGTCAAGAGTTTGACCAAGCATTCCAAGCTCGTGTTCAGAACTCAGCACGTATTGGTGATATTGCTAATATGAACTTTACTGCAGAGCAAAACATAGCTCTTGAAAATTCTCGTGCAGTAAATACTATGCGCTTGTCAAACTTAAATAATCGTCAAGCTATGGTAATGGCAGAAGCCGCTGCATTGTCGCAACTTGATATGGCTAATTTAAGTAATAGACAACAAGCTGCAGTACAGAATGCTCAGAACTTCTTAGCTATGGATATGGCTAATCTTGATAGAAAACAACAATCTGCAATATTTAGAACGCAACAAAACATTCAAGCTTTGTTTACAGATCAAGCTGCTGAAAATGCTGCAGCACAATTTAATGCTGCTAATGAAAATCAAACCAGACAATTCTTTTCATCTTTGTCTGCACAAACTTCACAGTTCAATGCCTCACAAACTAATGCAATTAATCAATTTAATGTAAACTCTATTAATGCTATTCGTGAGTTTAACTCTAACTTGCAACAACAACGTGATACATTTAATGCTACAAATAGTTTAGTAGTAGCTCAAGCTAATGCTCAGTGGAGACAGAATATTGCAACTTTAAATACTGCTGCTCAAAATGAAAGTAATAGAGAGTTTGCTGCTACTATTAATGCTATGACTTCTAAAAATATTGACGCAGTTTGGCAACGTGAACGTGATCTAATGAGTTATAACTTTACTTCAGCTGAATCAGCTAAAGACAGAGCTATGCAAATTCTTTTAGGTGAGCAAACATTAGAAGCATTAAAAGAAAAAATAGGCTACGCAGAAGATTCTGCAAAAACAGAGTTTATTACTAGGTTTTTGTTTGGTGACTTCGGTGGGATATTCGGATAATAGGAAAAATAAATGAGTATGTATTCTAAATCTTATGCTGATATGTCTAAACTTATGGACAATCCAGAGCTTTTACCTTCTCTATCTAGTGATAGAATACAGAAGTCTGGTTTAGCCGCAAGAAAAAATATGGTTACTGAAGCTAGTTCTTTAGATATAGATGATCCTTCTTTAGGTTTAAACCCTGCACCAGAGTTGGCAGCTAGATTTAAACAATATAAAAAGTATAGCGACAATGCCTCTACAGCTAGGGAGGCAATGATAGCTAAAATAAATAAACAAAAAGACTTAACTAAAGATACTTCTCAAACAAAAGATGTTGTATCTTCATCTGATAGTTTAATGTCTAGACCAAGTAAAGGTACAAATATTGTTGACTTTATTAAAGACATAGAAGGTTTTAAAGAAAAAGCTTATTGGGATGTTAAGCAATATACTATTGGCTATGGAACTAAAGCTAAGAGTGAGAATGAAACTATAACAGAAGAAGAAGCTCTTGAACGTCTTAATGACGAATTAAAAATTGTTGAAAAAGATGTAAGAGAATTAGAAAAAGGTTATGATGAAAAGTTTACTGACTCTCAATTTAAAGCACTGATGTCTTTTAGATACAATGCAGGTAAAGGGAACTTAAATAAATTATCGGACAATGGAACTAGAGGTATTGATGAAATAGGTGACATGCTTCTTGAGTACGTATACGCTGGTAAAAAGAAACTTCCCGGTTTAGTTAAAAGAAGACAAAAAGAATACGAACTATTTAATGAGGGTAACTAATGAGTATTATATTCGCAGCACCTATTCCCGGTCAATCACTTACTACAGAACCTAAAGGTTTACCTTTTGAAAGACCACCTAAAATAGTTGATCCTATTGAGGCTTTAGATCTGCATATTGAAAATATAACTAGAACAGAAGCATTAGAAGATGCTTTTTATTTTCTTGAACAAGGTTTAACACTTACTGCTTTAGTTGAAGGTGTTCTTAGGAGTGCTGTTATGGAGGGCTTACACAGTATAGATGTAAGTCTTATTATTGCACCAGTACTACATGAGTATATTAAAGGTTTAGCTCTTGAAGCTGATGTAGAGTTTGACGAAGGGTTTGATAACGAAGAAACTAAGAAAGCTCTTACCTACGAAAGAGACCGTTCTCGTGCTAGAGATATGTTAAATAAACTTCGTGAAGAAACTGGAGAGTTTCCTGAAAAAATTTCAAGTGATGTTGCTCCAGAAAAAACTGAAGAAGAACCTATGATGGAAGAACCAAAAGCAGAGGTTGAGCAACCAGCCCCTCAAGGCTTGATGGCAAGGAGACAATAGATGGGATGGAGTTGGGCAGGTGCTTTAAGTGGCATGGATAAAATACAAGCTAAAAGACTAAAAGAAAAAGAACTAGAGGATGAACGTGAAAAAAGTCTACTAGGTTTATATCTTACTAAATTAGAAAAACAAACAACAGCTAGAACTAGTGACAAGTACACTACTGCTGCACAGTCTGCAATGAAACTGCAAAAAAGAGTTAGTGGTGCAGATCTTAGTGAAGAAGATGTAGCTTTCTTTAATAATATTATTGATGATCCATTTGCTGCAGAAGAGGTTCTTAACTTCTTAGATACTAATGTTGATGTTACAGGAACACCTATTCCACTATCAGATGTCAGATCAATGATGAATATTGTTCAATCTAATATCCCTGAAGAAGAAAAGATAGATTACATGAGTTTAATTACTGGTGCTGATCTTTCTGATAAAAGTAAATACTATGAACTAGCTACACAGCTAACTAATATTACTACTACTCCGGGTCGTACAATTCTTACTGATGTTAAACCTGAAGCTAGGGTTATACCAAAAACTCAAGAAGAACTTTTTGAAAGACAGTTAGGTATTGTTTCTGGTAATCTATTAAGAAATGCTAAACAGTTTGTTAAAGATAAGAACTACGATACTACCAACCAACAGGTTGTTGATACACAAAGAGCTATTAATTTAATCAATACTGGTAATAAAGATTCTATTCAGGTTGGTAGAGATATACTAATGGAAGTATACTTAACTCCTGAAAACTTTAAAGAAGACTTTTTAGAGAATCACCCTGAAGCGTTTAAAGGTTGGGAGAAAAACTATTACTTACCACCTTCGTTGAAAGCTGGATCAGAACCTACTGAAACACCTGCACCAAAACCAAAAGCAACCTCAGTGCCTGAAGAAGCTATAAATGATTTAATTCAAAATAGAACTAACCCACAATTTATAAAAGACTTTAATGATGTCTTCGGTCACTTAGGGACTTCAGCAGAAGAATATATAAGACAAAGAACACGAGAGCGATAATGACAAATTACTTTGATAAGTATCTTGAAACAGAGCCTGTAGATACTGAAGAAGAAGAAAAAAAAGATCGTGAAAACTACTTTGATAAATATATAACAGAAGATATTAAAGTAGATTCTTCTCCTGCACTACCAGAAGCTGGCACATATACTCAAGATGATATAGTAGAAAATGACTATGCCTACTCTATTGTAGAGGGGTATATGCGTGACAGATATGGTGATGAATCTATAAAAGATGAAACCAAAGAATCTGTTGTTGATAGTTTTTTAAATAATCGTAGAGGTGTAGTATCAGGAAACTCCGTAAGGGGTTTAGCTGAGATGGACTACATTAACGACATAAAAGATGATGCAGATAAAAAGGCTAGGGCTGCCAAAGCGTACCAGTTGTATGAGAATATGGCTGGTATTTTTAGTAAAGAAACATCTATTGCTGAAAAAGCTGAAGGACTAATGGACTTTAGTAGAAGTGTAGTACTTGATCCAGTAAACCTTGTTGGTGGTTTAATTGGTAAAGCTGTTGCTGGTGGATCTCTTCGTGTAGGAACTAAAGGAGCACAAAGGGTTGCTCTTGAGGCAATGAAAAAAGAAGGTACAGAAGAAGCTGCTAAAAAAGTAGGTACTAAAGTATTTACTGATGGAGTAAAAGCTGCTCGTACTGGATCTAAAACTAAGATAGCTGCATACTCACAGAATGTATTAGGTAAAACTGCAGCACAAAGACTAGCTACTAAGGCAGCTATTACAGAGATAGGTGTTGTAACTAGTGTTGATGCTATGGTTGGCTCAGGTATGGAGTACCTGTATCAAGAGGGTATGGTAGATGTAGAAGCACAAGAAGATATTAGTTATTTATCAGTAGGTGTTGCTGCACTTGGTGGTATTCTTCTTGGTGGATTGCAAGCAGGATTAGTTGCTAGAAGGGGTGTGTCAGATACAGCACTGCCTAGTATAGTAATGCCTGAACCAAAAACTGAGGGTTTTGTTTCTGAGGTTTCTGAAACTATAGGTGCATATGTAAATCAAGATAAAGTTAATGTTGGTAGAGATTGGAAAACAAAATTAAAAGGTGGTGCAGTACTATCTAAAGATAGTAAAGATTTTGGTGTAGAGTTTGTACAAAACTTATTGTTTGGTCATGCTGATAAAGAAGGCAATGTTATATTAAAAGGTATGACTCAGGTTGCATATGAACGTGGATTCGTATGGGCTAAACGATTTGAAGATGATAAGTTTAGTAACTGGATGGCAGACCTAATTGCTGAAGTAAGTGATAAAGAAGCTCAAGGACTATTACGTTCTATAGAAAAAGCAACTGGTAATAAAATTAAAGTTAAAGGTGAAGATGGAAAAGTAATACCTAGATCTAAGGTTACTGGTCGTGATATAGGTGACATTTTTGCGTATAAAATATCTCAAGCAGGTACTGCACTTGGTGCAGCAGGTAACTCAGCTAGACAACTAGGTATGTCTATTAGTGATAAACAACTTAAAGATTTGTATGACTCTGCTTTAGATGGTGGGTTTGTAAAGGACACTAAAAAGAAACCTAAAGAACCTAGTAAGTTTATGGAAGGTACTGCTAAAGTTCAAAATAGATTAATAAGATTATTAGTTTCACACCCTTCTACCAGTGCTTTAAATGTAATTGGTTGGGGTGCGAACTCCGCATTACAAAGTGCATCAGATATGTCTGTAGCATTAATTTATGCAGGTAAAGGTACTCTGCAAAAGCTTATAGGAATGACAGAAGAAGGTGCTAATACACAAAGAATAGCTAAAGCACTTATTGAATCCAATGCCCAAAGAGTAAGATTTTTATTAGATGCTGACATGACTTACACTGCTTTTGAATCAGCGCTGCAAAGAAATTCTGAGGCATTGGAAAAATTAAACAGCGTACTTCCCGGTGGTGTAGAAAACACTAATCAACTTTTAACTGGTGGCAAATTTACCCCAGATCAAAAACTTGTTGGATTAGCTATCGATGAAAAAATTGACTTAATTCAAAGACTATCTTTAGTACAAGCACAAGATGCATTTACTAAATCGCAAGAGTTTTTATTTCAAATGGATAAAAAACTTAGGATTGCTACAGGTAAAGGTTGGAATGATTTTTATCGGTCACAAAATATTGGAGACATGACACTTCAAAAATTTATGGCCTCAAAAGAATATCGTGATATAGAAACTAGTGCTGTTGATGATACAATAGAAGCTATATTTTCTAAGTCTTACAAGTCTAGTGATGGCATAGGTAAACTTGCTGGTATGTTAGAGGACGCTAGAAATATGCCGGGTCTTGGTATGATAGTTCCTTTTGGAAGATTCTTTAATAACACTATAGGTTTTTTAGGTAAAAACACTACAGGTGTAAACGTTATTTTAAAAGCTGCAGGTAAGTATGAAGATATGTCTTACGAAGAAGCTATATCTAGGTCATTAGTTAGTGCTGGTATTATTTACACACTAGCACAACAAGAGATAGAAAATGTAAAGCAGGGTTTGCCTATGTATGCGGCTCAAGATCCTTTAACAGGTGAGGTCTTTAGTCAACAATATGACTTCCCTGTTTCAGCATACAAAGGTGCAGCAAGAATAATGGCACTTAGTTTAATGGGTGAATACCAGCAAGCAATAAAAGCTTTTGGTCAGTTTACTCAAGATTTTGGACTTTCAGGGTTACTTAGAAACTTAGATAAAACACAACGTGATACATTAGAAGCTATTAAATTTATGGCTGATCCTGAAAGAAGAGATGTAGTTAAAGGTATGGAAATAGTTGGCACTACATTAGCAACTCAATATGTTAATCCTTTGATCAGGCCGCTAGAACCATTGAATATTTTAGCTGGTGTTGCAAGAGGTGAAAATGCAGCACCAATTGACAGGGTTCAAAATAATAAATTAATTAATAATGCATTTCGTTATGTAGATAATATCATTCCTCTGTTTACAGGTAAACCACTAGCAGATCCTAGAGAGACTGCAGCAGGTGGTAGGGCTGATATACAATCAACTAAAGTATTAGGTGCTAGAATCATTAGACTTACTGACACACAACGTGTGATGAATAAAATGGGTCTTAGAGATTTTGATTTAAATACTGCTAAGAAGATAAGAGATCAAGCACCTAAAGCAGCTAATGCTCTTAATGGTATTGTGTTTGATATTATGGAAGCTGAGTCTAGCCTACTATTAGAAAGTAATTGGTTTAATAAATTAACTCAACAACAAAAACTAGATCATTGGAATGGTGATGTTGTACCAAGAGTAAAAGATTTAGCTAAAACATTTTTAAGAATGCAGTACTCTGGTCCTGAAGAAGTGATTTCACTGCAATACGACATAACATCTAAGTATCCTAAGAAGGGTATTCAAAAGGCAGTAAAAGAATTAGGCTTAGGTGAAGTAGAAGACTTAGAACAAAACGAGTTATTTATTTTACAACAGTATTTAAATACTGAAAAGTCACTAAGAGATCTATCAAGATTCCAAAAGATGACAGAATAAATAAGGGGGCAAAAGCCCCCTTTATCTATTCTACATCATCGTCTAGCATATAGTCTGCCCAATCATATGCTTCACGTTTTATATCAGCTTTATGTACATGACCCGGAGATCTAGACAACAATGCCGCCATTGCTTGACCAGCCATAAATCTACGTGCAGTTAGTGGCTTGGTTTTAGTTGGCGGTTTTCTATTTTGTTGTCTGTATTTTTTAGCTTCCTCTTCTAGTTTTAATTTTCTGCTCATTTAGTTTTACCTTTTCAAGGTTATAGAAATAGGCTTTATTAAAGCCCATCTCCCAATCCCTGTTTTGTTTTGTATTTTTAGAGTAAGGATTACCCAACTTACCAGTTTTAAAAGCTCTCATACCTTCATCATACGGTTTCATTTATGAATCTCCTTCATAGTTTCCAACATTTTTCGTAAGTACCATTCAGCTTTTTCCATATCCTCAACAGGATTACCTTTATATCCATGTCGATGTTGATATTTAATTAAGTTACCATGACAGTAACCTTTAAACTCTTCTGGTGTTAAAACCTGTTTGATGTAATCAATACACTCCACTCCATTGCCTAACTTATAATGCGCTGGATTGTTTACTGGATCATTACTCATTTGATTTCCACTAGCTCTGCTTCTGTGTAAGGGATATGATAGAATGTTTCATGCTCTGGCATTCTATAGTTTGGACCTTTTGGTTTTTGAATGCAAGCATCTGTCATTTGAGTACCATTAATTTTCCATGCTTTATTATAACTCCTATTGAATACAAAGAAATTCAAGTTGTTTAAATTATCTTTATACTTTTCTACTAGTCTTCGTTTACGTCCGGGTATTCTAACCTCTGCCCAATGGGTAGGCCAATCACCATTCCATTGTGCCTTACGTTCAGCTTCATGGTAGTAAGTAACCCCATCTTTTTCTGACTTAACATCTGCATAGTAATCTTCAGTAGAGCTAAGGATAGTGTGACCTTCAGCTTCTAAGTACTTGATAAGTGCTTCTTTAGATGGTGTGTCAACTTTGTCATAGACTTTTTTTCTGAAAGGTCTTACATATACATCCATGATGTACTCCTTTGTAGTGAGATTTAAATTATATACTCTTTGGTATTTCGAAGCAATAGGTATTTGCAGTCGCATCTGGTGATGGTTTAGTACTCACCAATCTTTCTTCCATTGCTATTGCTACTTTCATACATGTATTGTAATCAGTAAATAGTGAGTGAAAAGCTTGAACTTTCATGTTACCTTGAAAGCTCATGATGAGTACTAAAACATACACTAGAACAAACCTGAGACTGTATCCACTACCAGTGGGATAACAAAGTCTGCTAACACTACTACACCTGCTATTGCTGTTATAACTTCAAACATATTTTTCTCCTTATGTTATGTCTACCATTTCACAAACATCACCTGTACAGGCCATTGTTTGCATTGATACCGTGTTATCTTCTTTTTCGTACTCTGAAAGCTTTGACCAATCAATAGATTTAGGCATAGTCAATAGTACATTGTTGTAAGTATTACTGTCAACCTCTTGATAAGGTGCTTGCTGATAGGTATGCTCATTGTATGGTAGAAATGACACACCCGACATTTCATCAAAGTGTTTATAAACAAACGCACCTACTTCAAACCACTCATCCTTACGTACATTTATTGTTACGCTAGGTTTATGTTCGCACCATGAACGTTGATAAGCCAACCAAGTTTCAAGCTGCTCAATGGCTGATACTTCTTCTGTAACGACAGCACTGACAGGTGATTTTTGTGGGAAACTAAACACTGTTGTTTGATCTGGCTTCATAACACAAGGCTCACTGGGAATGCCTTGATCTATCATAAACTGTGTTAGTGGATCTTTATTATCACCACGGACAGTACGGATATAATAGGGACTGTGACGAGCATGTATGCCACTGGCACTATCCACCAATTGTGAGACCGTGCCCGAAGGCTTGACGCATGTAATTGCAGCAGCAACAGGTATACCAAGACGGTCAGCCCATTCAGCATTAGTAGATACACAAATCCCACGAAGGTGTTCAAGAGTCTTCTCCAATCCTTTGTTACTTAGAGTCATCAAAGGGTTGTCCATTATCCCTGTGAGTGACACACCAAGCAGTCGTTCTTCTTCTGTATTTCTAGACCACACCTTTCGCAAGTAGGGGAACTTAGTGTATGTAGATTGGACAGTTCCCAAAATTGTTGCCAGACGGACCTTTCGTTCAAGATCCTCCACACTGTCTGTGGCACGGACAACAACCTCTGTAAGATTACAGAACTGATATGGACGAAGGATAATTTCACTGCAAGGATTAGTTCCGAACTCGTAGTCTGGATTACGTCTACCATTTTTAGCAGCTTGGACTTTACTTGCTTGACGATTGAATACACCACGTTCTCCACTTCCTGATTCTACTAATGCCATCCACTCTCGCATAAAGGATACAGCATCTGGCTTCTCTGTGTAGCTCACAGAGTTATTAGCTAAGGCACGTTGTGGATCATTCTCCCACCATGCACCTGACTTAGCATGACGCATACGATCATCACTGAGATTACTTAAAGAGATCATAGCTGACCTACGTACACCACCTACTACAACTACCTCACCGATTTTACACATAATGTCATGGCACTCAATGCTAGATAGCTTACGTCCTTGTGCAGATTTAAAAGTATTAATTACAAAGTTAAATAGATCCACTAAAGGTGCTGGGCCAGAGGCTCTACCACCAAACGTCTTTAGTTTAGCACCAGCAGGTCTAACTTTAGATACATCCCACTTAGGAATCTCACCACTATAAAGGAGTGCGATTAATTGTCGAAGACCCTTAGCCCAAGCTTCCTTGGAGTCACCAACAACAACAGTAGTCTCACTGTCGAACAACTCAGGAATTTCTGGAAGCTTACTGATGAACTGCCTCTCAACACTGAACCCGACACCAGTACCACACAAGAGGACAAACATAGCCTCATCGAAGGACTTAGGGTCATCTACGGGTAAGTAACTACAGTTATACATACAAGTATTATCACGATTAGCAGCAGGACCAGCGGTCATCATAGCTCTCATAGAAGGCATAACCTCTAGACCAAGAATAGCTTGTTCTATTTCTTCTGCAGTATGTGGGTTGTCATCATTAATAACTGGCCCAACAATATTATCTACATAACGAGATACTGTTTCATCCCAAGACTCCCTTCGTCCTTCGTCTTCAAGCCATCGTGCATATCGTGATGTATGGATAAATGATTGATAGTCTGTTGGTAGGTAGTTACTCATCTATTATCTCCGCTTCCCTTTAATACACCACGTTGCTCTCTGTCATCTAGCTTTGCCATGTTCATCTCCATAACTTTACGTAGATTACCACCGAAGATATTTGCCAAAGCCACTGTGTAAAACAACACATCACCTAACTCTTTCAATATATCTTCATCACTAAATTTATTCTTGTCTCGAAAGAGTTTCTTTATCTTTTCAGATACCTCACCTGCTTCACCAGCGAGGCCAAGAGTATTTTCTATTAGACGATCACGCCCTTTAGTTAATATCTTGTCCTCTACAAACTGGCTATAAAAACGAACAGGATCTTTCTCATAGTCTGGACTATTTTGAAACATGTCAAAATATCCAAACGCTTCTAGATCACTCCGATTTATCATCCTCATCACCTTCCAATGATTGTTTCAATTCATTTGTTTTCATCTGTTGAATTGCATTTACACATTGGATCATGTGGTTCAAAAGATTTGCGGAGTTAGAACCTAGATTTAAAATATTTAAAATCTCTTTCTGTTCATCATTCATGTCTTCGATTTCATATTCTTTATCGTCTAATGTTAGTTTAGTCATCTGTTTTTACCTCACAGTTTGTTACAGTTATATCGTCTAAGTCATACAGGACATCCTGTATTAGTTCTTGAATCACATTCAGATTATATCTTGGATCTGACTCAAAAAAGTTTGCATCTGGTTCTACCTTTATATTGACAGTAACCTCATATCGGAAACCCCTAGTTATACTCATCTAAAACCCCATGTCAATCTTCCATTTTAATTTCTATAGGTTCAATATTTTTTGAAAAATATTTTACCATTTCATAAGCATCGTTAAAGCTATCAAAGAAATATTCTATATCTTCTACCTTACCATCTACCTCTACCTTACATAGGTTGTAATGTACATCATCTAAATCAGGATGCTCTAAGGGATATGGACCTGATATGACATCCCAAATTTTAACTGGCTTATCTCTAAGATCACTGTTTACCATCTTTATTCCTAAGCAATTTTATGTAGTGATCTAGCTCAGTTACTACTAACCATTTCTGTCTATCTGAACGATAGAAAACTACAGGTGGATTATCTGTGTGATTGTCTGCTTGTGACATCCAAGCATAGACTGTTTTAAGTGCTGACTTTCTCCTTTTAACTTCTATTGATATAGGTATTAACTTACGTGCTGCTGGTGACAATTGTATATCTGCACCAGTATCACCCATGACAGTTGACTTTATATCATCAGGCTCAAGTTCAGGAAATGCTTTTAGTAAAGCATCCCTGATTTCTTGCTGGCCTAACCTGCCTTTCTGCTTACCTTGTTTACTCAATCTATTAACTCAGGTACTTTTGGTTTTTTAACCACATCAATCAAGTACTCCTTACGTCCACCAGCATATTGAAACACTCTTGCTTCAGGCCAACATGTCTTACGGTATTCACAACCAGAACAAGCAAAAGATAATTTAGTATTTTCAGATGTGTCTGACTGAGGTATAGGTGCTATTCGTTCCTCTGGTATATCTCCAGACACAACCTCTTTTACTTTTTTAACTTCTTGTTCTTTGTTTTTTAACTCTTCAGTAAAGTCGTATGTATCTAAACAAAGTTCAAAGTTATCTTTCTGTACGACAAGGAAAGCACCACGTTTTTTATCTGTTACAAGTGGATCATCTTTACCTGCATATACATATGAACTTAACTGACTGATGTAACCATAGGGATCGTCATCACGTAGTACATGATTTTTAAATTTCTGCATTCCATAACGTGACGCAGACTTAACATCTACTGTCACACCATCAATGACCGCATCCCTGTGACCTTTGATACCGTGAACAGACAAACGATCCTGCTCACCTTGAACATCATGTCCTGCTGCCTTGGCTAAGGCAAGCAGTAGAGTTTCTAAAAGATCCCCGTAAAAGAAAAGACCGAGTAACTGAGGCTTTAATGGTGCAGCTTCTTCTGTTTTATTTATTCTATACCAAGTCTTTCTTTTACAGGGTGAACCCACAGAGGATAAACTTAAATATCCTCTGGGTTTCTGAGGTTCCTTAAACCTATCGTGTGCAACATCAGCTATATTACGTGCTAAGTATTCCGTAATTGTTCTATCCCACCCACCCTTTCCTTCAATTACAGAATAAATATCTTCGACTAACGTATTTATATTAGGCATAACCTACTCCTTAAAATGGGATTTCTTCTGATGCAAGCTCAACATTATTAGTTTGTGCAGCGACTACACTACCTGACGTAATATCTTTAGTAAAAGGATCTGGGCCAGACATACCTGATGAACCATCGTATGATACATGCTTCATTACCTTAACACGTTCAAGTCGTGTAGTAACAGTGCTGTACTGTTTGTTCTTGTAGACATCTAGTTCTACCAGAACTTCAGAACCATTGCCGATAGGCCCATCAGCTTCAAAATCCCAGACAGTACCATCTGGTTTGTACACTGCAGGTGCTCCACCATCCCAATCATTGGGGGTATCAAACTTACGTGTAAACTTAAAGGCACGTCCTCGTCCTTCTGGATCATCCTTACCTGATGACATGCAGCCAGCAGCTTTGATACGTGCTGTATTGTCCTCGTCAAGAATCATCTCAATCGTACAGCGTCCATCAGTGTCACGCCACTGCCCTTGATAACCCTCAAGATCACGGTTTTGTTCAAATACTTTTGCCCATTGAGCAATACCTGTTACTGTTATTTTAGCCATTTGCTAACTCCTTTAAAGACTAGAATTGAATTGTAGCATGTATTAAAAAGAACATGCAAGAACTTTTTTAATGTATCTCGGAATATTTATTTCCGAACTGTACATCTATACCTAGATCAACATTAAGTTTTAACTCCTTATTTAATTTATTAATAGCAGACACAAGTTTAAGTTTGTGTTGTTGTTCGTCACCTTTTTTAACAAGGTTAATTGATTCATCGTGGAACTGACCTACAATATTTGGTCTTGCCATACGATAGTAAGCTACCCACTTATCAAAACAGTAAGCACCTGTAGATTGATTGAGTGTAGAGAATACATCCTTCTCATATCGAAGAGTATGCCAGAACTTACTGACAGGATTTTGTACCCACATTTGTCCATTGATAAGCTTTACTTTCTTTAGGTTGTCTGCAGCAAACTCTGCGACAGACCAGTTACGTTCCCAGTATGCATTCAAAAGTTTTTTAGCTTCTTGTTCTGTCATACCAGTTTCTCTGGATAGTTTTGCTGCACCAACACCATAGGTAGCTGAGTAATTAACAACCTTATAGTTTTTTCGTAGTGACTTTAAATTAATTTGACCTGCATTATGCTTGTCGATATCTTCTTGTGTCACCGCACCAGCATGTTTAGCTAAGTCTAAGTGTGGATCAAATCCATCCTGAGACATTTCTTCTACATACTTAGGGTCATATGGTTTCATATAGTGACGCTTAGTTGTATCTTCAAGTGATGTCATATCTGCACCACATAATACATAACCTTCTGGTGCTACAAGACAACCACGTATTTCTTTACCCCAAGGCTTATCTATACCCGGAAGATTTACTAAAGGCTTTTTGTGTTTGAATCTTAGTGTATTAGTAAGACCTTCAATCTCTGCCTTAACATAACCATCAACTTCACACTCTAACATACCTTTAAAGATTCCAAGCCTGTGTTGAATAACGGTAAGGCCATCAAGTACACCAACGGTAGGGTTGGCATCAATTAATAATTTAACTGAGTTAGTAAGCTCACCATTCTTTCGTACTTGTGGTATCTTACGATCCTCAACAAACTTAAATGTACAGGGCTTCCAACCTAGATCAAACAGCCATGCCTTTACTTGATCACTTGACTTAGGGTTAGGCTCTTCAACTCCTTTTACTATTTCTATTTCACCGATATAGTCAGAGGGATGCATATGCTCTAGAAGTAAAGCATTCCATTCAGCACCCTGTTTAGATAGAGAACCATCTTTCTTATGCATTACCTTTGGCTTTGACTTCTTTCTAAACAAAGTACGCATAGGCATTACTGTTTTTAACTCAGTAATCTTTTCGTCCTGTTCAGCTTTAAGTTTAGCTACACAATCTTTAGCTAAATCAACGTCAAGCTTCCAGCCACTTTCTTCTGCAGCATAAGCACATTTCATTTTGAATGTAAGGTACTGAAAGAATCTATCAAGGTTAGATTTATCTTTGTAAACCATCATGAATCTTTGGATAAGATTTTCCCAAAGTCTTTTAGTTATCTTAACATCTTCTTGACACCTATGTATGTACTCTTCTTGAGATAAGTTTACCCAATCATTTATCTCAGGCTTTGGTACACCAAAGTCTTCACCAAAAGACTCAAGACTGTGCTTAGGTCTATCAGTATTAATTACCCATGACATAGGTAATGTATCATACAACTTAGCTTTGATCTTAATACCTAAGATTTTTTCTAGTAATGGTACATCGTAACGTACAATGTTATGACCTATCAAAACTTTTTGATTAAGTAATATGTTTCTCATTGCACCATAATCACTTGTCGAACACATAGGAAAGCCATCCCTAGTAAACGACATGCAATGTATCTTAGTGGCATCATCTAAGAGGCCATCAGCTTCTACATCAAATATCATTACGCCACCTGTGATTCTTGTGTAAACAAATCCTCTCTTAGTATGGTTGTTGATGGATCATAGTATACTGATCCAGCCCTACCTAACTTAGCAAAGGGTCTGTTCTTATCTACGATAAAGGTTGTTGTATTCTGCTCTACCTCGTCCTCACTTTCTGCTGTACGTTCCAGCTTAATACAAATGATTGCCTCTTCCTCAAGTGATGCAGCATACTTAGTACGTCCATCATCATTGACTTGAGAGATAAAGATTACACCAATGTTTAGCTCCTTAGCTAACTGAGCCATACGTGAGCCTAGTGTAGTCAATGTACTAGTAGCACCATCTACACCTGAGTTAGATAGGTAGGCTAGACGTTGTACATGGTCAATAAATATATAGCCAGCACCATAGACTGTAACAGCTAGACGTACATAATCTAGCAGCTTGAGTGGGTCATCGTGTGACATCATCTCAAAGATAATTGTCCTTTCACCTTTGGTTGCAATCTTAGCCGCTTCAATAACGTTTTGCTCTGACACGTTGTTGTTGGCAGCATCTTCTTTAGTTCTAACGTTTACACCTAGATGATATGTAGCCATAGCACGGTAGGTAGTAGACTTCATTTCTTCCATGTGCAGCATTGCTACTGATGTATCACCATTGTTAAGTAACCCTGTCTCAAAGTATCTGATCACCTCAGTCTTACCAGTACCACGAGGGGCTTTGATAAACGTAAGCCCACCCTTAACCATACCACGTATCTTTTCATCCAAGCCAGTGTGACCTGTTGGTACATACTCATATGGATTTTCATTCTTGATTGCTGCTTCTACATCAGCATCAGAACAAAAGAAATTCTCTGGTGTATAACGTTGTGGTGATCGTGCAGCCCACATAAGTTTCTCATGCTTACCTGTCTCAAGAAACTCATTAGCATCCTTGCACTCAGTCATAGGTACATAATAAAACTTCTCAGGGAATGCCTGATACAATTTATCTGCAGCCCTACGTCCTGCATCATCAAGCTCACCTGCATACACAATTTCTTTGAATGATGTTAGGTATTTTAGATTGTGCTTGATGAACTTCTCACCAATAGATGCAGAAGGTAAAGACTTAACAGGAAATGTTTTGCCAAGGATCTGATACAAACTAGCTGCATCAAACTCACCTTCTGTAAGATAGATACGTTTACCTGTACCAGCATTGAACTCAGGGCCAAACAGGTGGTTCATACCTAAGCCACGATCTTTGACCCATGACTTTGATTTGTCATTACACATACGATATTTAATTGTATGTGGGTACTTATATGCATAGCGTACATCCTCACCGTTCGGGCCAGTCTGTATTTGTATACCATATAGCTTGCATACATCAGGATCAATACCTCTGATGCCATCATACTTCACACCAGTGACTTGTATGTTTTGTGGTTGAATACGTTCTTTCAAGGGGTACTCCTGCTTAACCCAATCAAATGTAGTGGGCATGTTTTTCATTGGGTATGCCCTACTGCATGAGTGACAGTGACCGTAACCATCATCATTCCAATTGAATGCATCTGAAGAGCTACAGTCTTCATAAGGGCAGGGTGAATGTGGATTATCTGACATTTGTTTTTCCTTTGATAAAGGTTTTTAAATTTCTGAAACCGAAGTATAGCAGCCAAAGAGGTATGAATGCAATACTACCTACGACAACAGATAAGGAAATTATGTACGGTATATACTCACTTACTAACAAAGGTTCTATTCCTTTGAATAGATCTAGTACGTTCTTCCTTAGTCATAGGTCTTATGTATCGTTTGTAGTCTACTACAATACCTGTATTCCATCTTGTTGATTCAGCTTCTGCTTCTTCTTTTGTTTCAAATAAAAGAACTTCTGAATCATAAGTCCAAGGATTTTCCTTTCGTACTAAAGTGTACTCACCTTTTTCTATCTCAATCTGAACTGCGTACATCTTCACTCCTTTCTGATTCTAAACCTCGCTTTACTAACTCAATAAACCCTACGTTAAAGATAGCTGCGAATATCTCAGGGTCACACTCTACTTGAAGTGTAGCACTACCATCCTCGTGTTCTTCTATATCTGTTACTTTGATTATGTCACTCATCTGTTTATTCATCCTAAATCTCTTAAATCTAACTGTATATTCATGTCAATTAGATATCCTTGATCCGCTGATAAATTTGCAGCCATTTGATCTGCCATAGACCAAGCATTTTCTACAAAACCTTCACAAGTAAAATCATAATACCCAGATGAATCTATGGTCAGGTAGGCTACTCGTTTACCTTCGTTATTTTTAAGTGTTATGTTTGCTAACATCATTTCTCTACTCCTATACATGGCAATAATATCGACAGCTTACAGTACTTTGGGTATTCGTCATACGTCATAGCTATCAACACAGGTGGCGCAGCTATCAGTAAAGCTACAATAGCAGACGCCTTGATTGCACCGTCAATGTTACCTCTCATCATTCATTCTCCCTTAATGCTTTCCACGACACAGGGAACAACTTAGACATCTCTGTGTCAATGTGTCCAGCTACAACCTGTGTCTCGTACTGTGTGTCAGGCTTACAACGTAGGTTACACATGTCAGCAAATGCATCTAAGCTACCTGACCAGTACCACTCAGTGATCATAGACTGTGGCAGTACCATACGTGCTTGCTCAGGGCATACGCCTATGTCTAACAGAAGTCTATACCGTCCAATAACTTCATCGTATACATCCTCTACAATATCATTTGATATTGTTATAGTACCTTCAGACCCCTGCTTTTTATCTTCACTACGTCCACGCCAATCTGTAGGTACATAAAACTCAGGCTCACTGTCAACATATCTACGGCTAATCTCATTCCACCGTAGGAACTTATGCTTGACTAGCTGACGTGCCACAAAGACAGGGGCTTTAACATGGAAGGATGCAAAGCAATGTCCAAAGGGTGACATGTGTTTATGCTTGGCTAAGTAGCGTATTAGTTTTGAATCAGCAGTATTTAGCACACCCATACCACCTTCGCCATCATGTAGTCCATCTTCTTGACCAGCCCATGTGCTTTTTTTATTAAAGCTGACCCTTGCAGCATTAACTACTGACAGGTCAGTACCCATGTGATCTATATAAAATGTTTGTAACATTTAATCCTTTCCTTTGTGTTTTTCTTTTCGTTTAGGTACAGGTTTTTTCTTATTAGGTATTACCTGTTGTTTATACTTAGGTTGTCTAAGATCTTTAGCCATAGGATTTTTAATGTATCGTGTTGTCATACTGATCACCATGATATCTTTGTGCGTATTCTATTTCAAATCTTGCATTATTTGCAAGTAAAAATAATACCTCAGCTAATTCTTTTCCGTATTCATCAGACAGTTTACCCTCTTGGAAACATGTAGCCCAATGCTCAAACACCTCTGGTGGTACTAGTCTTTTCATTTCTTTCTCCTTTCTAATGCAGACTTAGCTGCAGCATAGGTATGCTTATGGTATGGATTAAGTGACGAGATATTCTGGTGTCCTGTCACTGACATAATAGCTAGATGATCTACCTCTGAGTCGATCATTTCCACAATGGCACTCTTCCTTAAATCTCCAACACGCAAATCAGATGGCAGTCCTGCAGCTTCTTTAACTTGGTTAGCGAGTACCGATACCTGAGCAATGTTTAACGGACTGTAAGCACCATCTGATGGCCTCTGGTGTGGTACTACATAGTCTTGGAAGTCCCAATCTTTTTTCTGCTGAGTGAGCATCTCCATAATCTCATCAGAGATTGGTAGCTCTACTTCTGCACCACGTTTAGTTTGTTTTATTTTAACTCTTTTATCTTTAAAATTAATTGAAGACCACTTTAATAATCTTATATCAGTAGGTCTTTGTGCCCACTCATAGCACATCAAAACAATTAATCCTACATTACGCCAATCAAAATCAGTGAATGCAGTATCAAGAAACTTTTCTACTTGTTCCTGTGTCCATGTTGTATTCCTTGTTTCATGTTTTCTTTTACGAACTTTGGACATAGGGTTATACATAATTAAATCAATAGATATACAAAAATTTATTAATAATGAAAAGATTCTTGCACACTGATTCCCTTTAGACACACTAACACTTTCACACCACTCTTCATAAGCTTCTGTACAATGCATAGCAGTAAGATCTTTTATTTTAATAGCACCTAATTTTTTATTATTAATACTTGTATTAGCAATTGCATCCATAGTGCTATCGTAAGTTCTTTGTGAGTTATATGCTAACTCTCTAAAGTGTGTAGTTGTTACATAGTATTTATAAATCTGTAATATCGTAGAGTTAGGCCCAATATTTCCTGCGACAATATCACCACGTCTAAAGGCTTCCACCTTTTCTACTAGTCTAGGTATCTCATATCGTGCAGCCCTACCATCACGAAAGGTCTGTCTCTGTACGACACCAGAATCAATAGCATCTTGAGGTGGTACAAATTTCCATGCAGTACCACTCTTTAAGGTTACTTTTTTAGTATATTTATACATAGTATTTATAATCCTCATAGTAATACTTTAAATTAAGAGTAGCATAGTAGGGTACTGCAATGCAATACCCCACTAAAGTTTATGTTCTGTAACCGTCATCTTTCCAAGATAAAACCTTATTGATTTTATCAATGCTACATAATGTCTTAACACATTCGTATATAGTTACAGTGCAATCTGCAAACGAAAGTTTATTTGCTACATCAACACTATCCGAAAGAAGATCTTGATAAGATCCAGCTACTTTTTCATCCTTATGGATAACTTCTACATAGTACATAACACTAACGCTTACCCCCTTCTATCACAATTAGTTGTGGACTTCTTGGTTTAGATGTCAAAACACTTCGCAATTCTTCATACCTTTCCAAGTTATAGTCTCTCATTTTTATTACAGGTTCAGTATCCATGATGTCAAAGACAGCATTAGGAAATGCTTCTTCTAGTTTTTCACAGATAAGACTAGCACTTTCGATAGTCGAGCACCTCATAATGAGGCACTCTTCCAATTCGTCAACATACATTTCTACTACGTAGTAATCCATGTGTTACCCTGCAAAGTGATACAGCTTACGTCCATAAGCATGTTCAATATACAAACTACGTTTGCCAAAGTGATAGGCGTTCATAGTACTAAGTGGTTCATATTTAAACCAACCACGAGAGTCACGATTACGTTTACGGTACAATCCTTTCTTACCTAAGAGGTTGAAACGAAACCCTTTTGTTCCGTCATTGAGTGGTTTAGTTGCTACAAGTACAAACATGTTTAACTCCTTTGTGTTTGTATTAAGAATAATAAGGGTGCTTACATAAATGAGGAAAAGACATTCTTAACTTACTTTCTGCTTTAGATATACTTCTAGCATCATCTATCGTAATGTCAAACATTTCGCTAAGATTGCCTTCCGCTTCTTGTATTGTTTCATAGGCAAATTTAATTGCAGTTATTTGTTCCTCTGTTAAGTTACTGCATTTTTCTTCAAGCTCTATCCTACGTGCTTCTCGTTTGTCTGCCCACTCTTGATGGTTCTTTGCGATTTCTTCTGGTGTCATAGTCATTGTAGTTCCTTTCTATTCTCGGAAATTCCGTGATTAAGCTGCTAGTAAAAAGCGATCATCGCTAACCCACTTAGATACCTCCTGTTCTCTACCCCACATTGAGGTAGCTTGTGTGTCATTACCTGTATTACGCAGATTAAAACCATTACGATTATCTGCATAAGATGCATAGTTAGTGAAGGCAGAGTACAAGGCCCACTTGTTTTCTCCACGAGTAAATGCTTCTGAACGGTATAGCTGATACATCTTTTTAGCTTTACGTTCTGATGGTATCATTGCTTCTAGCAATGCTTCTACATCTACATCTTTGAGACTAGTCTGCGCCCATGTTTTCATCTTGATAGACTGTTCATAAAAGTCAGACCGCAAATTAGATAGCTCATTTATGAATGAACTAAGTGAGAAATTAGAAGTGTTCTTCCTGCGAATCTTATCGTGATCACCACGTATACATCCATTAGTGCAAAAGAAATCAATAGCACCAAAGAATACCTGATTAGAGCATGACCCATCAATACCATGTAATGATATAATACGATTACCTATCTCAGTTTCATGTCGATCAGTTTCTATTACAGTCTTCATGCTAGGTAATGTGATGTCGAGCATAGCCCAAGCACCACCACGAGCAGTCCTGAAGTTAAACTCTGCATTATGTAAATCACCTTCTTGTAACTCCTGAGTCGCAGTGTCTACGACATTACGAAAGAAGTCACCATGATTGGCACAAGTAAAGTCCTTGCCCACAATACCAAGGTATTCACCTGTATTAGCATTGATTACATACTTCTTGTCTTTGAATTTAGTTTCCTCGAACTCTACTTCAAAGTCCAAGTGCTCTGGTACGAATGATGTTGTTGTATCAAATGGCATTAGTCTTCTCCTTTTATCCTACTTCCATTTCAGTTATAAATTCTAAAGCTTCTTCTTCATCTGCGCTTTCAGTGTAATACACCCAGAGATCTTCTTGGACGTAATTAATTAACTGATCTATCTCTAAACTGTCTGTCCATTTAGTTATAGCTTCTTCAAGTTTATTTTCGATACCCATATCGACTCCTTTCATTCTCGGAAATTCCGTGATTAGTGTTCTGATAGATGCACAATCTGTGTGCGGTTAATAGTCTTTTGTGCAAAGCAACCTGCCTTGCAGTCCTTGCAGTGACCCTTGAGATCCTTGTGGGTCTTAGGGCATAGGAACATTCTTGTTCCATAAACAGGATCAGATGTCAAGTCATCATCACCATAGAACATGATATTCCAATCGTCATCAATCAACATTTTCCATTCAGCTTTGCTGTTGGATGGGTCGAGTGATGCATTAATGGCACAGTTAGGTAGAGGCATAAGCTCTTTCTCAATCAGAGCTTTGAGGCGTGGATTACGCCATGCTCTGGTAGGAATCCACCATGTAGTATCCGGGTTAAGTAGGCACATAGTCTTGACACGATACACATCAATTACATCTTTGAAGGCTTCGCCTCTGGTCATGTGACGAACACGACTAGTATCGTACCGTTTACGACTAAAGAATTTAGTGAAGTCAGAGTTAGACTTGTTTAGTTTCTGCCAGATAGTCTCGCATCTGTCATCACGTTTAGCCATGTCTGGATAAATCCTATATAACTTAACATTATAACAAGTCTCATCACAGTAATCTGTTCTGTAGTCACAAGAACCATCGTGATTTTCAGTCTCGTTAATTGGCCTAGCAGATGCAGCCATGCCTATGTCTGAGTTATATTTAAGTAGATCATTCATTTCTTGTGTGGATAAAGTCATTGTATTAACTCCTTCCATTCACCACCTATGGGTAGATTAAAAATCTCTTTTTCATTTTGGTTAAATAAAGATCGTGTATTATTACACCAACCATCTGTGTTAGACCACCATAAACCTTCTTGATTTTCTATGTAGTAAAGCATTCTCGGAATCTCCGTGATTAGATTTTCGTTTAAGTTCTGAACACCTTTATGACAGGTTTATTTTGTTTGTCAATATACAAATAAGCAACCTCAGCATGGTAGATCGGCTCATCGTGCTCATCTACAAATGTGTTCGCATGATATGGGTTATACCTGACACGCTCAAGCCTGTCTATGTCAGGATCATGGGCATAGTCCGGGTCTTGAAACCATAGATCAGCATCCACCTCAATGCTTTGAGGTCTAACAAACGCATGTACATTCTTGACCTGCTCATCCTGAGTCTTTGCCCACCCTGCAGGTTGCACTGCAAAAACAGGCTTATGTGCTATGATACTATTAGTATGCCATTGAACCTTACCGTTTCTTTTCCTTACAGAAAAGACATGCTTATGTAGGTTATAATATATTTCGGTTTTCATTTGATTCTCCATTCTCGGAATTTCCGTGATTACAATTTAAGGCAAAAGTCTAGCTCTCGTGAAAGCTCATGCCATCCAGTAGGCATACATAGATATACCTTGTTCTGCTGCAAGTGTACAATTATATTACCTACAGATAGGCTAGTGTCACCCTTAGCAAGGGTGGTAACCTTAGCTTTACCATAGCCATTCCCTGCATCAAAGACAGCCTCTAGTGGGTCAACAGATTCAGATAGCACACCTAGATGCAGGAACTTGGTTGGGTAATACATGTTATGAAACAAGGCATCATTGACACTCTGCTCTGCAGACTTCTCATTAAGAAGTCTTAGATCAAAAGCAATCCTTGCTATCTCTGATTGAGGGTTCTCATTAATTATGTCATAGACTTCTGGTCTGAACTGATAGACGAGGTAGGATCTGGACATTGGCTTAACTCCTTGTTGCCATTAATTTCCTTAGTTCTGTCACAGGATGAAACAGATGTCAAGGGTTTTGTTTTAAACAGCATCTGTCGATGCCATATAGACCGCCAATATTTGTCGGCACGTAGGGCAGACCTGTCACGTTTGTTAATCTGCATCTTCATCCTCCATATTTAGAAACATTTCTGAGCACACTTCACATAGATCACCGCACTCATACCCCCATTCTGTATAATACAGAACTTCTTCTTCGTCACCACAGTTTTCACACTTAGGCATAGTTTAATCCTCCTCACCAAACATATCATTCCATTCACGAGGTGTAATACCTGACATCAAGAACTCACGTTGATTATCATTTAAATCAGGCATGACATCCTGAATCAGTTTACCTGATTCAATCCAGTACTCTATCTTACCTTGAGTCGTAGGTAAAAGCATAGAGTTTAGCCTACCTGATACCATAGACTTCTTGTGAACAACAACCTTGTTCTCTGCAATGTGTTCTATATGCATGTCATTCTCCTTTTGCATATGCTTTTGCTTTTACCAAAGCAATTATTAATTGATCGGCATTCATGTGTCTCACTACATCATCATAAAAATCTGATGCCTTAGTCAAATCATAAAACCACAAACTTGTATTAATAAATCCATGATCATCATGTATTAGTGCTACCTCTACTAAGCCGCCAGTATCGGCAACAATGGATAAGGTATATCCATTACCTAAATCTAAAGGTACGTTACTCATGTTATTCTCCTTTTCTTTCACGAAATTCTACTTCGTAGCCACGCTTTTCCCACCTATTGGCGGCACGTTTCATAGCTCGCCCAGCTACCTCACAGTCGCCATCATATGGCCCACTATCAAAGATAACTTCACCATCTTTATTCAAAACAAGTATAGCATAATTCATTTTATTCTCCTTTTCATTCTCGGATTTTCCGTGATTAGTTTTGCATTACTAGGGAAACGTTTAAGTATCTTAGATACTTGACGCATGTCACGACAGGTAAGATAAGAAAACATAAACCCCTCATCATCATAGAAACATACACGCATGATCACCCCCGATCAAAAGCTAAAACAGAAAGTAACATTACTACAGGTAGTAATGATAATAATATTATAGGATTAATAGTAGTATAAGCTACTATTAATAATATACTTGAAGTAGATACAAGTATTAATAACCAAGCAAAAAATAATATAAAGTTCACGGCATGTACTCCTATTCTTGATAGACTTTTGTCGGCATGTAATTAGCTACACACATACAAAAGAAAAAAAATCAATCACGGAATTTCCGTGATCGACTATACTTCAAAGAAGTATAAACAAAAAAAAGCTCCCCGAAGGGAGCTTCTTTTATATTTCACCAAGAGCAATCAAACAATCTATAAAGCCTTCGGCTTTATGTTTGTTAACCCAATGGTCACTCTCCTTTTTAAGGAGAACTGGTAAACTATGTCTGTCGTTTATTAAACGACCTTGATAGCAAAAACAGTATTCAGTATCTGAATACTCCAAGATTTGAACCCCACAATATTCCATTTTAAATCTCCGATTTAAAGTTATTCTCGGAATTTCCGAGATTGAATAGCCCCCCGAAGGGGGCTAAATGATTTACTTGAAGAGCTTTGCAAGCTCTTTTGCAAATGTGGATCTGTTAAAGCCTCCGGCTTCAAGAGCTTCATAAACTTGCTCTGCAAGTTCCTTTTCGTTCTTGGCTACCACTGTCTCAAAGACAGTGTTCTTGATGATCTCCTCAGCCTTACTAGGCTGTTCAGAAGCCTTCGGCTTGCCCTTCGAGGTGTTACCAGCCGAAGAAGCTTTAGGCTTCTTACGAAGCTCAGGATGAGCTTCCAGAACAATCTTCCGTATCGAAGATACGCCAAGTGCTGAAAGCTTACCAGCTTTGTTTAACTTCTGGACTTTAGTCCAGTGAGTGGCAATCCATTTGGCATCATACTTATCAGCAGAGCTGATGTTCTCATTCGACATATCAGTTTTACTGATAAAGGAGCCGTAGGCTTTCTTGTCACCACCGAACAGATTTTCAATCTGAAGCAAGATGTTTCCAAGCTCTCTGTAGAGAGCTAACTGATCCTCTTGGATCAGGTAAAGCTTGTCATAACAAGCTACGGCATGACTGATTCCATCAGTCAAAGTATAGGTCTTACGACCTACAGTGAATTTGCTGTCCAAGGTTACCGTAGGTAAAGTAGCTGATTTTGTCATGTTAATTCTCCGAATTAAGTTAAGGTTGCTGCCTCATCGATTTGCCGATGAAGCCCTTACAAAGTAACCCTAATTCGATCCCATTGTCAACCCCTTTAGGGGGTTGGCTATTCTCGGAATTTCCGTGATTGACTTCCCCTTTAGGGGAAACTTTCTGATCTTTTGGTGAGCATTATGCGCAAGGAAAAGCTAGGGGTATGCCTCTGCGCCTTGACCCTTTAGGGTTGACCATAACCTAACCCCTTGGGGTTACTCCCAAAAATTCCCCTTAAAATACTTGTATTTTAGAGGACAAGAATCCCTTATTGTTTTAAAAAACAATAGATAACAATGCTTTAGCATTGTAAGTAGCTCATAATCCTACGGATTCAGACACGCATAGCCTCCTTAGAGGCCGGGGGCATGGGCCATCCGGGGGGTCTCCGTATGCGTATACACTCAATGACAGCGGGGGGTATTTTTTAACTGTTAACCACAATAAATACCAGCCCATATATAGTATTTTCTATAAAAAACAGGGGGTTAACCCTATAATTGGTACGAAAGGTGTAAGTCTTTGTAGGGTACATGGGGGATTATGTGTAGTATATTTCAAGACTGTAACAATTTGTGATCAACTGGACTTATACTTTATAGGATCTGGACCTATTATAGAAATTTAAAGGTGGTAAAGAAAAATTAAATTAATTTAAATATTATTTCTTACTTTTAGTATTGACAAATATTCAAAGTGCGGTATAATATACTTAAAGTAATACTTAGAGTACTCTTTAAATACTAAATACTATTAATAATTATAATTAGTAATTAGTATTTATAGTAATCCTTTAAGGATAGTGTCGATTTTTTCTTTTGTCGTAGGTAAAAGGTGTTGACTTCCCATTTTAAACTAGTATAACTAAGGACAATTAATTGCCAAAAATGTATTCTTCCGATAATGTACTAGAGGAATTTTATAAAGCTCTAGCTGATGAAGACGAGGGTAGACTCCGTAGAGTACATATCCCACGTTCAGATGTTTTTTATGTAAGAGAAAAAATATTTCAAGACACTGGCACTAAGTATTCTCTAGACAGAGTTGAAAGAGCTATGTACCTAGAAGGATTTCTTAGTGCCAGTGATGTTTTTGAACCTAGAAGAAAAAGGGAATGGGAATGACTGTAGCAATGGAACGTATTTTAGCTTGGAAGATAATGCCAAGACTAATGATGCTAGTAATGACATGGATGTACATTGAAGTTTTATTTTGGTTTATGTCGTTACCCCCAGAGGCTATGACTTCTCAGGCTACAGCACTTACTGCTACAGTAACTGGTGCTATGACAGGTGCTTTTGCTGTTTGGTTAGGACATGAGAAATGATACAGGCGTTAATAGGCCCGATAACAAGTTTAGCAGGAACATGGTTAAATGGAAAAGTTGAAACTAAAGCTGCAGAAACTAAAGCTAAGGTTGCCAAAGCTGAAGCTGAAGCGCAGATTATGTTGTCTCGTGCAACCAGTGAGGCAGATTGGGAAAAGATTATGGCTCAAGGTAGTCAGTCTTCGTGGAAAGACGAATGGCTAACTATTCTTTTTTCTATCCCTTTAATTTTAGTGTTTACTGGTGATTGGGGTAGAAATGTAGTATCTAATGGTTTTGTAGCACTGGAGTCTATGCCTGATTGGTATCAGTATACTCTTGGTGTAATTGTAGCAGCAAGCTTTGGTGTACGTTCTGCTACTAGGATTTTTGGGAGAAAGTAATGAAAAAGAATTTTGATAAATGTTTATCAATGTTATTACACCACGAAGGTGGATTTGTAAATCATCCTAAAGATCCGGGTGGCATGACTAATCTCGGTGTTACTAAAGCAGTATATGATAAGTGGATTGGTCGTGAATCTACTGAACAAGAAATGCGTGACTTAACATTTATTAATGTAGCTCCTATCTATAAGAAAAATTATTGGGATAAAGTTCGGGGAGATGATCTTCCTAGTGGCGTAGACTGGTGTGCTTTTGATTGGGCAGTTAACTCTGGTTCTGGTCGCCCAGCTAAAGCGATTCAACGTGCAGCAGGAGCAACTGTTGATGGTGCTATTGGACCTATGACAATTCAAGCTGTTATGAATCATGAACCTAAAATGATTATTGAAAGTGTGTATAAGCAACGTCAAAGTTTTTATGAGTCTTTAAAAACATTTGAAACTTTTGGTCGTGGCTGGAGCAGACGTAATAAAGAAACACTAGACCAAGCATTGAGTATGATCTGATGAGTATACCTGAACGAGTTAAAACTAAAATGAAAGAAGAAGGTCTTAAAGGTGTAAACAAACCTAAGAGAACTCCTAATCATCCTAAGAAGTCACATTGTGTTATGGCTAAAGAAGGTGACACATATAAATTTATTCGTTTCGGTCAGCAGGGTGTAAAAGGTGCTGGTAAGAATCCTAAGTCTGCAAAAGATAAAGCACGTAAGAAGAGTTATTATGCTAGACATGATGCTCAAGATTCTAAGCCCAGCAAGTTATCAGCTAGATATTGGTCACATAAGGTGAAGTGGTAATGACTCTTATTTCTCACTTTCCTTTACCTAGTATGCCCTTTCAGACACATGAGAATATTATATTTGAAAAGGTAGATAAGGATAGATCAAGTAGGAATAACGAAGAGTATAAACCAGAACAACCTAATAAGATTACACCTGATACACCAGTAGAAGATCTTAAACTAGTTAATCAAATGTATGCTTACAACCCTAATCCAAATAAATTACGTACACCCACTGGACAAATAGTAGATTTTATTATAGCATAAGGTATGTCTTATTTAACTAGCAGTATACCTTACTTTAAAGCATGGGTACGTAGAGAGTACACAAAGAACCTAGAGGAATATCATGGAGAGTTTCTTCACTGTATGGTCATCGGTGTTACTACGCTCCCCAACAGAACACTCAGCTTTCAAGTTATCTTTACAGGTTGTGAGTCAGACTTCGATGAATCAGAAAACGTTCATGGTGGAGCGATGTGGGCTAGGATGCCACTTACTGCGTTGGTTGCGGATACCCCTTTGGCTGAATGGCCTGAAGAATTACCTCCGTACTTAGCTCAACCTTGGGATTGTATGTCGCATACACATAGTGTGTATAAGCTAGAACGTGCAAGCCCAGCGCCTTGGATAGCAAAGATAGATGGGGAGTTTTATCCAGCTAAGTATTATTTTACTGTTGACTATACAGATAGTGAAGTAGCAGATGATCCTGCACAACATAAACAGTCTCATATATTGGAGTTGTTAGATGCAGGTAAATATACTGGTAACATTGTTGCGTTGCCCAATAACAGAGTGAGAGTAACTCATCCAGCATGGTTTGAGGTAGGAGAAGGTGCTCCAGACTTTAAACCTAATCAACATACATACAACTCGAAAGAAAACGTAGACTACGTATGGGATACGCAACGAGTGTTTAATAATCTATACAGTGAGGAATAAATTATGATGAAGAAAAAAGGATATGCCCAAGGTGGTTTAAAACCAGCGCCAAATAAAGGTGCAGCATCTTTACCTAAAGATGTACGTAATAAAATGGGCTTTATGAATAAAGGTGGTATGGCTAAAAAGAAAGGTTATGCTAAAGGTGGTGCTATGATGAAAAAGAAAGCATACGCTAAGGGTGGTAAAGTAGCCATGTATAATCAAGGTGGTATGGTTAGATCTACTGGTACTATGAATACTGGTATCGCCAACCCTAAAAATACTTACAAGTAGGAGAAATATTATGGCTGTAACATTACGAACATATTTAAACAATCAACTTAAGGCAAAGGGTATGACCGCTGCCCAAGCTAAAAAGAATGCAGGTAAATACAAAAGCATTGCTGCCGCTAAGAAAGCTGGATCACTTTATTATACAGATAAAAGTGGTAAGGTAATGGCTGCTGTATATGCAGAAGATCTAAAAAAACCTCTTGCTGCTATTAAACCTAAGAAAAAACCATTAGGTGCAGCAAAGAAAAATAATATTATTACTAGCACAATTAGTGACACTAAAGGTGGACGTGGGGATGGTTTACGTGAATCAGTTAAACGTAAGTTAGATCCCAAATCTCCTAGCGGATTAAAAGGTCAATCTGCAGAATTTAATGCTTTCTTTAACAAGAACAAAACTAAGTTTAAAAATGAAGACACTAAAGGCTACAATATGCGTGAGGCTATGAAAGCCTTTAATAAACAAAAGAAAAAGTAAGTGGTAGATCGTAACTACACTACAGATACAGAAGCAATAACTATCACCGCTACATCAGGCGGTGCTAGTGCTGATACTATTTATACGTGTCCACCTAATCACGATGCAACAGTAGACTTTCTTCACGTAAGTAACGGCTCAACATCCACACAAAACGTAACTATTCAATGGTATCACGCAGACACAAATACGTACCATCACATCGTAAATGATAAATCTATTGCTGGTAAAGATGTGTATAATGTAATTACTTCTGATAGGATGCATCTCCATGCTGGTGACAAGATCAGTGCATTTAATGGTGGTGGTGCTTTAGAGATGTTTATTTCTGTACGACAATTCTACAACCCTAACAGGTAATGCATAACGGGGTTGCAATTTTGTCTGTAGTATGATATAACTAAATATGTAAAACTACTCCTGCACAAGATAAAAGGAGTGGTGCAATGTTTAAACGTTTATTAAAACGGTTCCAAGAGAACCAACAACGAAGAGCAGATTATTGGGTACTCATGAACATGAGTAATAAAGAACTGCATGATATGGGGATAAGTCGTGGTGAAGTCTACCAAAAAGTCTACGGTAAATGCAGCGGGTAACTATACTAAGCCTACTATGCGTAAGCGTCTTGTTGCATCCGTTAAAGCTGGCAGCAAGGGTGGAAAGCCCGGACAGTGGTCAGCTAGGAAGGCACAAATGGTTGCAAAACAATACAAAGCAAAGGGCGGGGGCTATAAGTAATGGCCCTCTCTAAATCACAAAAAAGCCTGAAGTCTTGGACCAAACAAAAATGGAGAACCAAAAGTGGTAAACCATCAACGCAAGGTCCAAAGGCTACAGGCGAAAGGTATCTACCTGAAAAGGCTATTAAGTCTCTTAGTACTTCTGAGTATGCCGCTACAACACGAGCAAAACGAAAAGGCACTAAGGCGGGTAAGCAGTTTGTGGCTCAACCTAAAAAAGTTAGAGCCAAAGTAAAACCGCACAGGAAAATCACATGAGCCGTAATTTAACAGAAAAACAACAAAAGTTTCTTGATGTTCTTTTTGAAGAAGCTCAAGGTAATTTATCTCAAGCAAGAAAATTAGCTGGGTATGCTGAGACTGTCGCAACCTCAGCTATTGTAAATTCTTTGCAAGATGAAATTGCAGATCGTACTAAACGTTTTATTGCTGCTAGTGCAACTAAAGCTGCTTATTCTATGAAACAAATTATGGATAGTCCAACTGATTTAGGTAATAAAGAGAAAATGGCAGCAGCTAAAGATGTATTAGATCGTAGCGGATTTAAAGCATCAGATAAAGTAGAAGTAACTGCAGCAAGCCCTTTGTTTATTTTACCACCTAAAAATGAAGAAGATTAATAAAGTTTGGACACTACCTGCTCCAAAGCCAAACGAAAAGTTTGAGTGGAGAAAAGTTGTAAGAGTAGGTAGGCTAGTTCCATTTGGCTATAGACAAGATCCTGACGATTGTGATATACTATTACCTATTCCAGAAGAGTTAGATCTTTTAGAGGAAGGTAAGAAATACCTAAAACAATATAGCTACAGAGATGTAGCTGCTTGGTTAAGTGAAGAATCAGGTAGGTATATATCTCACGTAGGTTTAATGAAGAGAGTTCAAATTGAACGAAAGCGTCAGAGAGAAGCTGCAAACCAACGCCAGCTTGCTGAAAAATACAAAAAAGCCCTCGAAAAGGCGAAGAAGCTCGAAGAAGAAAGACTCGGTGGAAAAGAAACCAGAGTCTCTTCAAGTTGAGCAAGTAGAAGAATTTAATACCAGAGAAGTTATATTTGAACCTAACCCCGGTCCACAGACAGAGTTTTTAGCTTCTACTGAACAAGAAGTACTATACGGTGGATCAGCAGGTGGTGGTAAATCTTATAGTTTAGTTGCTGATCCTGTACGTTATTTAAATAACCCTAACGCTAGAATGCTTTTAGTACGTAGAAGTACTGAAGAACTAAGAGAACTTATCTCTGTATCTAAACAACTATACCCCAAAGCAATTCCCGGTATTAAGTTTATGGAAAGAGATAAGACTTGGGTAGCTCCGAGTGGAGCAACACTCTGGATGTCTTACCTTGATCGTGATGATGATGTTATGAGGTATCAAGGTCAGGCGTTCAACTGGATCGGTTTTGACGAATTAACGCAATGGCCTACACCCTATCCTTGGAACTATATGAGGTCACGACTTCGGACAACCAAAGCCAGTGGACTACCCTTATATATGAGGGCAACAAGCAACCCCGGAGGTCCGGGCCATCAATGGGTAAAGAAAACTTTTATTGACCCTAATACTCCTAATAAAGCTTTTTGGGCTACGGATGCAGATAGTGGTGAAATTATTTGTTGGCCTAAAGGACACAGTAAAGAAGGTCAGCCCTTATTTAGACGTAGGTTTATCCCTGCTACCTTATTCGATAATCCTTATTTAGCAGAAGATGGTATGTATGAAGCTAATCTTTTGTCGTTACCTGAGCATCAGCGAAGACAGCTACTAGAAGGTGACTGGGATATTAACGAAGGTGCAGCCTTTCCAGAGTTTAATCGTAGACAACATGTAATAGAACCTTACGATATACCTAATAGTTGGGCTAAGTTTAGAGCATGTGACTATGGGTATGGTTCCCACACAGGTGTTGTTTGGATTGCAGTAACTCCAGCAGAACAATTAGTTGTATATAGGGAAATGTATGTATCTAAGGTTACTGCTACAGATTTAGCGGATATGATACTAGAAGCAGAAGATGGTGAAAAAATACGCTATGGTGTTTTGGATTCTAGTTTATGGCATAATCGTGGTGATACTGGGCCATCATTGGCTGAACAGATGATTATGAAAGGTTGTCGGTGGCGTCCTTCCGATAGATCTAGAGGCTCTCGTGTAGCAGGTAAAAATGAATTACATAGAAGATTACAAGTTGACGAATTTACAGAAGAACCTAGATTGGTATTTTTTAACAATTGTACTAATACCATTTCTCAGCTACCTGCCTTACCTTTGGATAAAAATAATCCAGAAGATGTAGATACAAATGCGGAAGATCACTTATACGATGCCTTAAGATATGGTGTAATGACCAGACCACGTAGCAACCTATTTGACTTTGATGCAAATAATCATCGTACAGGGTTTCAAGTTTCAGACGCAAAATTTGGATATTAAGGATAGAATATGGAAGAAGAATTTGAAGATATGATGATGGACATGGAGGAAACTTCATCCGTAGAAGATGTTAAGGAAGAAGATTATTCTGATCCAGCAACAGGACAAATTGTTCAATTTGTTAAAGATAAATATTCTAAAGCAGAAACTGCACGAGAACTTGATGAGCAACGTTGGATTCAAGCTTATCGTAACTATCGTGGTATTTATGGTCCTGATGTACAATTTAGTTCTACAGAAAAATCACAAGTATTTGTTAAAGTAACTAAAACAAAAGTACTAGCTGCATATGGTCAGATTGCAGAAGTATTATTTGGTGGTAATAAATTTCCCATTACTATTGATCCCACTGTTCTTCCTGATGGTGTAGAAGAAACAGTAAGTTTTGAAACTAATGCAGATCAACGTAAAGCTAATGAAGACTTACCAGATTTACTTCCCGGTGAAACATATGAAGATTTTAGAGAGCGTCTTTCTGGTATGAAAGCAAGCTTAGATCCAGTTATGGATTACTTAGAACCCGGACCTGCTAAAACTCCCACATCACCACAGTTTCATCCTGCTGAAGTTGCAGCAAAGAAAATGGAAAAGAAAATCCATGATCAACTAGAAGAGTCTCACGCAAAGAAACATCTTCGTGCTGCAGCTTTTGAAGCAGCATTGTTTGGTACTGGTATTATGAAAGGTCCATTTGCTGTAGATAAAGAATATGCTAATTGGGATGAAGAGGGTAATTACTCTCCTATGTTTAAAACTATCCCACAAACTAGCTCTGTATCTATATGGAATTTTTATCCAGACCCAGATGCTGCTACTATGGAAGAAGCAGAGTATATTGTAGAGCGTCACAAAATGTCTCGTTCACAATTACGTGGTTTAAAAAATCGTCCATACTTTCGTGAGAATGCAATTAATAATGCATTACGTTTAGGTGAGTCCTACAACAAAGAGTGGTGGGAACATGTAATGGAAGATAATTCAGAGCAAGATCAAGCACAACGCTTTGAAGTTTTAGAGTTCTGGGGTTTTGTAGATACTGAGTTACTAATTGAACAGGATATTGATATCCCTGATGACCTAAAAGATGCAGAGCAATTAAGCGTAAATGCTTGGATCTGTAATGGACAGGTGTTACGTTTAGTAATGAATCCATTTACTCCTGCGTACATTCCATATTTTGCAGCACCATATGAAATGAATCCTTACAGTATTTTTGGTGTAGGTATTGCTGAAAACATGGACGATACACAAACCTTAATGAATGGGTTTATGCGTATGGCAGTAGATAATGCTGCATTATCAGGTAATTTACTTATTGAGATTGATGAAACTAATCTAGTACCGGGGCAGGACTTGTCTGTGTACCCCGGAAAAGTGTTCCGCAGACAAGGTGGAGCACCCGGACAAGCCATTTTTGGTACTAAATTTCCCAACGTATCTAATGAAAACATGCAGATGTTTGATAAAGCAAGGGTACTATCTGATGAATCAACTGGATTTCCATCTTTCGCACATGGTCAAACAGGGGTTACGGGTGTTGGTCGTACTGCTTCTGGTATCTCTATGCTTATGTCTGCTGCCAACGGTTCTATTCGCAATGTAGTTAAAAATATTGATGATTATTTGCTAGCACCATTAGGTAAAGCTTTCTTTAATTTTAATATGCAGTTTAACTTTGAGTCAGATATTAAAGGTGATCTTGAAGTAAAAGCTCGTGGTACTGAAAGTTTGATGGCTAATGAAGTACGTAGTCAACGTTTACTGCAGTTCTTACAAGTTGTACAAAATCCTGCACTAGCACCATTTGCACGTATGGATTATATTGTACGTGAGATTGCTAAGTCTATGGATCTTGATCCTGATAAGGTAGGCAACAATATGCAACAGGCAGCGGTGCAAGCTGAAGTCCTTAAAAAGTTTCAAGAAGCAAACCCACCACCAGCACCTGAACCACAACCGGGTGTACCACCACAAAGTGGCCCACAGGGAGCACCTGCGGGTGTTCAGGTTCAGGATACCCAAGGTAGTGGGGGTGGCAATATAGGAACTGGTACAGCCCCTCAGCCGGGAGAACAGGGCTTCTCAGGTAATACTGGTGGAGCACCTGTACAGTGAGCCAGTTAAAACTAGTCGTAAATAACAAACCTCAGTGGGATGCAATGCTGGAAGAAATTTACTTTCGTATTTCATTCGCACATAAACAAATGGAACAGTATGATGATCCTGCAGAAATTTACAGACTGCAGGGTGAAATACGTGCATTAAGATCTTTAACTAAACTTAGGGATAAAGTAAATAATGACTAGTCTTAATGAACAGATGAAAAAAGGTATGGGTTATGGTGAGCTAATTGTAGATAATATACTTGGTTTAGATAACGAATACGAATCATTTGGTGAAAAACTAGGTAAAGCAATTAATGAGGATGAAATAGGATTCCTCAAAGATGCTGCTGTTGGTATCTATGAGGGGGCTAAAGAGTTTGTTACTAGTCCAATAGAAACAACTAAAGAAGTTATTACAGATATTAAAGACAGTGTACAAAGACTTGGTAGTGAAGATTTAGATACAAGATTACAAAGTATGTACGGTGTATCATACGATCAAGCTACAGATCAACAAGTAACTGCTGCAAGAGAAGCTGTTATTGGTGATGCTATGACTGCACTGGAGTTAATTCCTGCAGCTAAAGCAGCAACAGTTACTGCAAAAGCAGCAAGTTCTGCTATACCTAGTGGAGTTAAAGCTGATATAGTAGGTCAAACCAAAGCAGTCTTTGGTGGTGACATGGAGTTTTTAAAAGGTACACCAACAGAACGTTCTGGTACTGTAGGTGTTGGTGCAGAAGTAGTTGGTCAAGATGATGTAAGTCTTGATGATATTACTGATTATATGGATTCAGAAGTAACACCTACTAAATCTAAAAAACAAACAAATCCTTTAGTTAGAAGTGTAAACGCTAGTAATGTAGAGGTTCAAGCAGATTTAGCAGATTTTCGTAGTTCTGTTTTAGGTTCTTTAGACAATCTTGCCATTGGTAAAGATGGTATGTCTGGTTTTCAAATTAAAAAGTTTTTAGAAAAAAGAGCACCAAAAATAAATAAAACAGAATTATATTGGTCAGGTCTTTTAGAGAACTTAGATGATAATAAAAAATATTCTAAACAAGAATTAAAAAATCTTGCAGATAGAAATGTACCATATACACACATAGAAGTTCTTGATGGACTACAAACAAGATACTCTGATGTACAAAGAGTAGCTCTTAATATTAATGGGTTTATGGTAGAACCTTTAGATAATTACAAAGAAATACTTATTACAAATCAAAACACTAAAGGAACTGAATATGGTGCAAGTCATTTTGCTGGTGTATTTGAACCAGATACTAATATTTTAGCTCACGTAAGAGGAGCTATCGTAGATAATAATCATCCAGATCTTCCAGTAAAAGAAAAGTTTTTTCTTGTCGAAGAATTACAAAGTGATGCTGTACAACAACATACGGTAGCAGATAAAGCAATTGCTAAAAAAATTAAAGAACAAGAAACATCTAAACCAACTTTAGGTGATATAGGTCTTCACTATCAAACAGAATTTAATGATATGATTTTTCCTTATCATATGGGAGGTCTTGAGTTTACAGATAAATTTGTAAAAGATATAGATAGTTATAATTACAATTTTAGATCTATAGGAGATCAAGACACTGCAGAGCAAGCAACACAGTTGGGTTTATCTAATATTATAGATGATATGGCAAAGTTAAAAAGTCGTTTTTTAGATGGTAATACTAGTAAAGATGCAATTGTATCTCAATTAAGTCAGAAATACGGTTTAAAAGAAAGATCAATTACAAGAAGAAGCATACAAGAATTAGATGAAGTTGACAATATCTTTGCAAATGTTTTAGGTGATTATGTTTTTGGAAAAACTGCTGTAAGAAAATTTAATAAAGAAAATGATAATGAATTTAAAGAAGATTTAATAAACATCTTTAAAGGTATAAATATTAATACTGGTATAGAAAAAGATTTAGTTCCAGCTAAATTATCTGATACAATTAGGATGTCTTTACTTGCTGTAATTAAAGAATCTAAAAATAACGGGGTAAATAAAATATATATTCCTACTCCTAAAGTTATATCTAAAGCTCATGATTTAAGTTTAGAGGCTGCTAAGAATACTTATAGTGATGGGGTTAGAAAAGTTTTAAGGACACTTAATAATGAAACGAATGGTAAAATAAAATTTAAAAATAAAAATCCAGAGGGTATATCTTATTATGAAGATAAAGATTCAGTAGGAATAGAAATAGATATTACAGATTTTGATTTACCAGATAATCCACAGTTTAGATTTAACAGAGGTGGATTAGCTGCAACTCAAACAGAACAAATGATGGGTATGCCTACCGCAGGTGATCCTGCTATTATAGATCCAACAACAGGACAACCTTATAGTCCTGCAGCATCTATGCGACAGCAAGAAGAAATAACTCGTCAAGCAGAAGCTAAAGAAGAATTTAATACATTAAAACTTCCAGAAAATATTCAAGAAGAAGCTGAAGAAATTCTTAGACCTAAATTAAGACCTGAAGGCTTACCTAATGTTTATGAAACTAGAACTCCAATAGATAAAATATTAGAGTTAGGTTATCTTATTAGAGGCAAGCAAGGCGGTGCTAGAGAGCCAACTAAAATTATATCTGGACTAAATCAACAAACAGATTTAAAAGCTATACAAGGTTTTTTAGATACTGCTTTAGGAGAGAATCACGGCCTTGATGTATCAAGTGAAGAAGTAAGTTGGTGTGCTGCTTTTGTAAATCATATTCTTACAGAAATGGGCGCAGATACTTTAGGACAAAAAACTAAATATAATAAAATTAGAGCTAATGAATATAAAAACTATGGTAAACCTGTAGATTTAGAAAGTGCACAAGAAGGTGATATAGTACTTTTTGACTTTCAAAAACCGGGGGAAAAGGGTCATGGTACTATTGACCATGTAGCTTTTTATGCTGGTGGTAGAATAGAAGATACTGCTGCAGAAGGTTACATAAATGTTGTAGGTGGTAATCAAAGGGATCTTGAAAGAGGCGGTGTTGGTGTTACTATAGTTAGAGGTGAGGAAAGGCCACACCTCTATAATATAAGTAATGTTGCAGGAATTAGAAGAATTACTTATGATGGTGATGCATATAAAATAGCACAAAGTCATAAAGACTCTGATCCTATATTTAAAACTTTTTTGCCAGAAGAACATGAAGATTATGCTTTAAATTTACAGGGTAGCTATAACAAAGGTGGAATGACTATGGATGGACAAATGGAAATGGCATTTATGCAGCAAGGTGGACTAAAAGACGATGGGATGAAACAAGACCCAGTATCAGGTAATCCTATTCCTAATGGCTCTATGGCTAAAGAGGTGCGAGATGATATTCCTGCTCAACTATCCGAGGGTGAATATGTTGTACCTGCTGATGTCGTAAGATACCTTGGTGTAAAACATTTTGAAGATTTACGTAATAAAGCAAAAGAAGGCTTGCAAAGTATGGAGGCTAATGGTAGAATCGGTGGTGAGCCTGTTCCTGTTGGTGGACCTAAAGCTGCCCCTATGATGCAACAACAGATGCAACCCCCTATGCCTCAAGCTCCTACACCATACAGTCCAGCACCTACACCTCCTCAACCCCAACAGATGGCTATGGGTGGTGATCTTTCTCCAGAAGAAATGCAAGAGATTAATTCTATTATGATGGCACAGGGTGGTATGGTTCCAACAGATCCATATCAACAACAACAAACACAATATCAACAACCTATGGCAGCAGGTGCAGCTAATGGAACAGATATGTCTCCTTACAATAGTAATTTTAGTTTTTACAACCCACCCGGAATGTCAGCTAAAGAAGCTATAAGTACTCCTAATGTTTACAGTCCAAACTTTAGTTGGGAAACTCCTGCAGGTGGTACTGCTATTGGCACTACGGAATCTGAAGTTCCAGTAGAAAGTGAAGAGACTTGTAAAGCTAGAGGTTTAGTTTATAATCCCGATACTAAAATGTGTGAAGTACCTTTACCAACTGTTTCACCTACAAGAGATGACACTGGACCTAGCATTAGTGATGAACAAGATAAACCTGCAGATCCTAATGCTTGGATAAAAGATTACAATTATAGTAGTGATCAAAGCTTATATGCTAGTTCTATATCTGCACTAGAAAGTCCAAAAATTGGCAGCATTGAGGCTTTAGTAAATAAAGTTTTTGGTGGAACAGTTCTTGGAACTTTAGGTAAAGCTGGAACTGCAGCTCAGATTGCGGCTAATATAAAAATACTTGAATCTCAAGGTTCTACTGAACTTGCTTCAAATCTTCAAGAGCAATTAAATGGGTATATAACACAAAATAATCTTGAATGGATACCTAGTTTTATGATTGATGGGGATCAACTTGCAGCTGGAGCTAAAGGTATTTTAAAAGCAGATCCTACTAGCCTATTTAATGTGGGTGCTTCTTATAGAACTCCAACCGCTGAACAAATTAAACGTTCTACTGGTAGAGATGTTACTGGTGGTGGTTTAGAGGAAGCTAAAAAAATTATAGAAAAAACTAAAAAAGAAGGTCCAACAGAAAAACAAAAAGAAGCTAGTGAAAGAGTTAAAAAAGCTTTAGAAGGATCTAAATCTACAGAAGAAATTTTAAAGCCATCTAGAAAAGAAAGAGATCGTAGAGAAAGTGCAGCTGAAAGAATTGCTAGAGATACTAGTGCTGCTAGAGAAAGATCTAAAAAAGCTGAAAAAAAATACGGTAAAGCTACAGGTGGTAGAGCTACGGGTGGACTAGTATCAAGACCAAAAAATAAATAATAAGGCTACTCAGCTACGGCTGACCCCAACATAAGGAGAAATAACATGCCTGAACTAGCAGAAATGGAAACACCAAAAACTGCAGGATTCGTTGATCGTGGATACAATCACGCTAAACGTAAGCAACGAATGGAAGAAGAAGCTAAGGAGATAGAAAAACTTGAAGCTGAAGCAAGGGGAGAAACCCCAGTAGATGAAAACGAAGAAGTTGAAGAAACTACTCAAGAAGCAGAGGCCGATACAGAAGTTAAAGAAGAAACGTTATCTGCAGAAGAAAAATCTTTTAAAAAACGCTATGGTGATCTAAGACGCCATATGCAACAAAAAGAAAAAGAGTGGGATGAAAAACTAGAAAGTTTACAATCTGCTAAAGGAAGTCTTACACCACCTAAGTCTGATGAAGATATTGAAGAGTGGGCTAAACAATATCCTGATGTAGCTGGTATAGTAGAAACTATTGCTACTAAAAAAGCACAGGAAATGTTTGATAAAGCTGATACTCGACTTAAACAACTTGATGAAGCTCATGCAGAAGCTCATCGAATTAAATCTGAAAATGAAATCCGTAAATCACATTCAGATTTTGATGAGTTACGTGAGTCAGATGATTTTCATGATTGGGCTGACGCACAACCTAAATGGGTTAAAGATGCGCTATATGAAAATGCAGATGATCCAGCTTCAGTAGTACGTGTTATTGATCTTTATAAATCAGATAAAGGTCTTACTAAAGAAGCTAAAAAAGCAAACAAAAAAGCAGCAGCATCAACTGTTACTAAACGTAGTAAAACACAAGTAGATGTAGCTGATGCTAATGAAATGATTCGTGAGTCAGATGTTGCTAGAATGTCTGATAAAGAGTTTGAAGAACGTGCAGACGAAATTAACAAAGCAATGCGCAATGGTAAATTCGTCTATGACGTATCTGGTAATGCCAGATAAACTATTGACAAATAAAAAATCAATAGTATAACTAGGGAGTATGAAACAAAAGCCTCTTATGACTACCTTTTGTTTTAACTCAATTTCCAATAAAGTCTAAACTATAAAGAACTACCTGTTCAAGTATAGGCCCGTATATCTAACGGTTGGCCGACTGTTAGTATTACGCACCCTAGAAAACGATCAGCCTCTTATTGGTATTAGCTTTTAAGTAAGCCAACTATCAGGAGGATTTATCATGGCTTTTACAACTGCAGGGGGATACGGTAACTTACCTAACGGTAACTTTAGTTCCGTAATCTACTCCAAAAAAGTACAGCTTGCTTTTCGTAAAGCAACTGTATGTGGTGATATCACCAACTCTGATTATTTTGGGGAGATTGCTGCCCAAGGTGATACAGTTAAAATTATCAAAGAGCCTGAGATTTCTGTGAGCAGCTATGCTCGTGGTACTAATATCTCAGCACAAGATCTTGACGATGAAGATTTTTCATTGGTTGTAGACAAAGCTAATTACTTTGCCTTTAAAATTGATGATATCGAAGAAGCTCACTCACATGTGAACTTTATGGATCTTGCAACTAACCGTGCAGCTTATCGTTTGGCTGATCAGCATGACCAAGAAGTTCTTGGCTACCTTGCTGGTTACAAGCAGTCAGCTTTGCACACAGATGCCGATACTGTTAATGATCAAGTAAACGGTACTAAAGCAGTAGCCACTGCTGGTTCAGATGAATTGCTTTCAAGCATGAAACTGAAAAAAGGTGACTTTGGCAACATTACAACGACTTCAGCTGGTGATCACTCAATTCCAGTAGCTGCTCGTTTGCCCGGTGCCACTGCCCTTCCAACTGCTACAGCTTCACCAGCAATGGTTGTTGCTCGTATGGCTCGCCTCTTGGATCAACAGCAAGTTGATACTCAAGGACGCTGGCTGGTAGTTGATCCAGTATTTATGGAAGTACTTCGTGACGAGGATTCACGCCTCTTTAACGCAGACTTCGGTGAATCAGGTGGACTACGCAATGGTCTGGTCTTGAATAACTTCCACGGTTTCCGTGTATATACTTCAAGCAACCTGCCTTCAGTTGGTACTGGTTCAGGTACTACAGGTACTGCAAACCAAAACACTAACTACGGTGTTATCGTAGCTGGTCATGATTCTGCTGTCGCAACTGCGGAGCAAATCAATAAGACTGAAACTTATCGTGACCCTGACAGCTTCGCTGACATTGTTCGTGGTATGCATCTATACGGTCGCAAGATTCTTCGTCCAGAAGCTCTTGTCAACGCCAAATATAACTTGGCATAAGGGAGGACTAAACAATGGCTTTACAATCTCCAGTTCGTATTGAGACTGCCGTGATTGCTCACGGTGATCTTACCACTAGCTCAACTCACGATATCGGTACAGTTCCAAACAATTGTGTGGTTCTTGCTGCTGGCGCTGAGTGTACTGCTGCAGCCACTATTGGTGGTGCTAATGCAGTAAGTTTTGGTGTAACAGGCGGTGACGTTGATATGCTTGGTACTGCTGATATTAATGGTGCTAAAACATTAGGTGCCACTACTACCACAGTAAACGGCATTACAAATGTCACAACTGCTGACACGACTATTACTGCATTGCTTGCAGGTTCAAATGCTCCATCAGCAGGTTCTTTCCAGTTCTTTGTAGTATATGCCCCAATGGGCGCTACAGGTGCTGCTGCAGAAGTAGATCGTGATCTGCTTGCATAAATAACTTTAGGGGCTGCTTTCAAGTGGCCCCTTTAGGCTATCTAATGATACTCAAAGCTAAAAATAAAATTAATGGTTGGGCCACTAAACTATTTAATTTAAATGAAGTGTATTCAGAAATAGATGAAGCTGCACTATTAGATAGAAAATTTTTAGCTGCCATTAAAAAATCTATAGATGATAATGGGATGCTTTGGCCCCCAATAGTGTGGAGTCAAGATACATTTTTAACTTACTATGAAGAACAACCACAAAGACAAGACCCTAATAAAGCAGTAAAAACAGATTTAAAATATCGTTGTGCTATAGGGAATAACAGATTTAACTATGCTAAAGAAAATAATTACACTGCTATAGAATGTGTATATGTTTCTAAATGGCAAGACAAAGACACAGTATTGAGTATAACACAAATGGAATACTGTGTAGACTTTTAAGAGGAACCAAATCATGGCTATTACAACTGCAATGTGCAACAGTTTTAAACAAGAGTTACTTGGTGGTATCCATGACTTAGATACCGATAGTATTAAACTTGCACTAATTAAAGCATCTCCTTCGGGAACATATAATGCTTCTACAACTAACTATTCAGATGTTACAGGTAACTCTGACGAAGCATCAGGAACAAACTATAGCGCAGGTGGTCAAGTATTAGACTCTGCAACAATTAGTTTATCTGGATCTACAGCTATTGTAGATTTTGCGGATGAAGTATTTGCAAATGTTACAACCTCAGCAGACGGTTGTATTATCTATAATGCAGGTCAGTCAAATAAAGCTATTGCTGTAATTGATTTTGGTGGCACAGTAAGTGCTACTGCAGGTGATCTTACTATTGAGTTTCCTGCTGCAGATGCTTCTAATGCGGTTATTCGTATCGCATAGGTATGTCTTTTTATGACTCCTCTGATGCAATCTTTGGCAGTGGTACATACGGTTCTGCTAGATATGGGATTGTACAACCTAATGTCGCATTAGTAGGAGTTTCTGCCACTGGTACTATTGAGTCTGTAAGTGCTGGTGGTTTTGAAATTGATGTATCCGAAAGACTTAATAGTGTATCTGCTACAGGCACAATAAACACTGTTACGGTTAATATACTAGAGTTACTAAACAGTGTGTCAGCTACAGGTACAATTAATACTGTAGCTATTAGTAACACTGTAACACTAACAGGTGTTGAAGCTACAGGTGCAGTAAATACTGTAGAAGAAAAACCTACAGAAGTTCTTAATAGTGTAAGTGCTACAAGTTTTGTAGGTACTGTTGAACCTAAGATTACTGTAAAAATATCTGGGGTATCTGCTACAGGTACAGTAAATACACTAGAAGAAAAAGTAGATGAAGCATTAACTAGTGTATCAGCAACGGGTGCAATAGGTTCTGTATCTGTAAATATCCAAGAAGATATTACTGGTGTAAGTGCTACAGTATCTATTGGTACAATACAGCCAATTATTAGTTTTTCTGTAAGTTTAGTTGGTGTTCAAGGTACTACAACACTTGGCGAGATAGAAGCACAAACAACAGAAGACATTACTGGTGTAAGTGCTACAGGTGCAGTGACTGGTATAACTGTACATGTACTACAGCCTTTAACTGCAGTACCAGCTACAAGTTCATTAGGTACAATAACTACAACTGCAGTAGTATTTGACTTCCAAGCTGTAAGAGAACAGTATAGCCGTAGACGTACAGTATATATAGCAGAGGCAGCGTAATGTCTACTTCAGCATCCAGAACTGTACGTATACCCGATGAGAATAGATTGGTGTTTATTCCTGCTTTTGACACAAATAGGACAGTAAGAATACCACAAGAAAATAGAATAGTTTTTGTAGAACGGCAAGCAACATCTGCAGAACGAACTGTATATGCAACTGAGGATTAAACATGAGTTTTCGTTGGCCTAATAAAGACCCTGATGAACAACTAGATTACAGTGTAGATTGGTCACGTTTTCTTGGTAGTGCTACTATTAGTACTGTTACATGGTCTGTAAAAAGTACTGCTTATAATACTAAGACTACACTAGGTGCAGGACAAACACTTACTGTTGCTTCTAGTTCTGCAACTACTGATGATATACAAAACGTGTCACAAACAAATACTAATACTGTAGCTACTATTAATATTGGTGGTGGTACAAATAACATTGAATATACTTTTTTCTGTAATATGATTGATAGCACAGGTAGTCAAGCAGAACGCAGTATTAAGTTACGGGTAAAGGAACGTTAAATGGCTTATGATTATCTTGGTCTAGTAAATGACGTAAACCGAAGGCTTAATGAAGTTGAGCTTACCTCAAGTAACTTTGCTAATGCTACTGGTGAATACAGTATGATTAAAGATGCAGTAAACTCTGCTATTCGTTATATTAATCAACATGAATACGAATGGCCTTTTAATCATGTAGAAGCAGAAGAAACATTAACTGCTGGTACAATACGTTATGCTTATCCTTCAGATGCTAAAACACTTGATATGGATAGCTTTCGTATTAAACGTAATACTAGTTTTAACAATTCAACTAAAAGATTGCGTTTAATTTCTTATGAAGAGTATTTAGATAAGTATATTGACTATGAGTATGATACTGACACAAGCATTAGAAGACTTCCTGAATATGTTTTTAGAACACCTGACCAAGAGTTTGGTGTGGTATCTCCCCCAGACAATGCCTACGAATTAGTTTATGAGTACTATAGATTACCTGTAGATCTTATTAATGCTACAGACGTACCATCAATACCAGAACAATTTAGATACATGATTACTAATGGTGCAATGCACTTTGCTTATATGTTTAGAGGTGAAGGTCAAGAAGCTGCAATGATTCAACAACGTTTTGATTCTGAAATCAAACAACTTCGCAGTCTTTATATTAATCGTTATGACTATTTAAGATCGACTGTAATAAATCAAACAAACTCTTCTTATAACACTATTAGGGTTTCTTAATACATGCCATCAACCCGTCAAACATACCCTATAGAATTTAAGGGTGGGCTTGTTACTAATATGAGTCCTTTGCAACAAGGTATTAATGCACCGGGATCTGCAAGAACTCTTAGAAACTTTGAGCCATCTATTGAAGGTGGCTACAGACGTATCTTAGGTTATACCAAATATAATAATAATATTATTCCACCTTATGGTGCTCCTGTTGTACATGGTGCTAGTCAGTCTGGTACTAGTCTTATTATTGGTAATATACATCAGACACCAGAGGCAGGTGACACACTTACAATAGAGGGGGTTACAGGTACATATACCATTGCATCTGGAGGTGTATCATATGACGCTACAAATAATAGAGCTACACTAACACTTACTGGCGCTCTTGATAGCTCTCCTGCAAATGCAGCCGCAGTTACATTTACTACAACGACAAGTAACTATCTTGCACTTGGTTGTGGTGTATTTTTAGATAGGGTTATTGTTGCGAAAAATGATGATCTTTTTAAAATATCTTCCAGTACAATAGAACATATTAACGTACCTAACTATGGTACTGTACTTGTTAATGGTGGATCACAAACTGGTACAAGTCTTATTGTTGATGGTTTAACTGCAGCCCCTCAAGCGGGTGATGTATTTAAGATTGCTGGTATAGATCTTGTTTATACTATAACTGCAGATGCAAGCGTAAGTTCTGGTGGTGCTACATTAGCAATTAACCCAGCATTAGATAGTTCTCCAGCGGATAATGCTGCAATAACTTTTTTAAGTGTGTCAAGAGAAAGTGCTGGTAAAACTAGATTTGCACGATATAACTATACAGGAACAGAAAAAATAGCCATAGTAGATGGTACTAATGTTCCTGCACTATATGACAACAACACTTTTACTGCACTTAATGATGCTCCTACAGATGTTAATGGTGCAAGTTTTGTAGTAAACTTTAAAAACCAACTATTCTTTGGTAAAAGTAACTTATTAACTTTTACTGCTCCATATACAGATAATAACTTTACAGCAGCTGCAGGTTCTGGTACAATCTCTTTAGGAGCCGTGATTACAGGACTGATTGTTTTTAGACAGCAATTAATTATTTTTACTGAGTCTTCCATATTCCAACTAGTCGGTAATACAATAGCAGACTTTCAGTTACAACCAGTTACTATAGATATTGGTTGTGTAGATACAGACACTATCCAAGAAGTGGGTGGTGATATAATGTTTTTAGGTCCAGATGGGCTTAGATTATTAAGCGGTACAGATCGTATCGGTGACTTTGGTCTTGGTGTCGTATCTAAAGCAATACAAAAAGAAGTAACAAGCTTTATTACTTCCAATACTTCTTTTGCCAGTGTAGTTATTCGTAATAAATCTCAGTATAGAATACTAGGGTATAATACAAACATTACACAAGAAAATGCTCAAGGTATTCTTGGTACACAGTTTTCTGGTCAAGGTGGTGAAGGAATGGCTTGGGGTGAGCTACGTGGCATTAGAGCTTACGTAGCTGACAGTAGGTTCTATCAAAATACAGAAACAATTGTCTTTGCTAATGATGATGGTTATTTGTATCAAATGGAAGATGGTAATAGTTTTGATAGTTTAAATATACAAACTACATTTGCTACACCGTTTATGCCTATTAATGATCCAAGAGTACGTAAGACTTTTTATAAAGCATTTCTTTATACAGATCCACAAGGTAGTGTTTCATTTGATATGAGTCTTAAACTAGACTTTGATCAACGTAATAGTATACAGCCTACACAGGTAAATTTTGATAACGACACAGGTGAGGTTGCTTTTTATGGCTCTGCAGTATTTGGGTCTTCTGCAGTATATAGTAATAAGCTAGTAACTCTTTTTGAAACACAACTAATAGGATCAGGCTTTACAGCATCTATACAATTTGAATCAGATAGCACAGACCCGCCATTTTCTCTTGATGCAATTACAATAGAATTTGGTACAAACACGAGAAGGTAAACCAAAATGGGAACAGGTTACACTAGAAATGATACATCTAATAACATTGCTGATGGTAACATTATCAATGCTGCAGACTTAGATGGTGAATTTGACGCAATTGAAAGTGCCTTTGGTACAAGTGGACATACACATGATGGAACATCTGCAGAAGGTGGTCCTATTACTGTGCTTGGCCCTGTCCAAGACTTTGTAGCAAGTGCCACTGAAATTAAACCTAAGACTACCAATACACTTGATATTGGTACAAATAGTCTTTTGTTTAAGGATATGTATTTAGATGGTGTAGCTACACTTGGTAGTATTAAGATTGATAATGCAGGTACAATTGGTTCTGCATCAGATGGTGATGCTATTGCTATTTCTTCTGGTGGTGTTGTTTCCTTCTCACAAAACACCATTGGTAAGACAGGCTCTGGTTATGTGCTTTCGTTGCAAACATCAGACACTACCATTGAAGCAACTAATGTATTAGGTAAGATTGAGTTTAGTGCTCCTGATGAAGCTAGTGGTACAGATGCTATACTTGTTGGTGCATCTATTGAGGCATTAGCAGAAGCTACATTTGATAGTTCTACTAACTCTACTGCCCTTGTATTTAAAACTAATACTACTGGTGCAGCTACAGAACGTATGCGTCTAACAAGTGCAGGTGATTTACATTTCTTAGATAATCGCAAAGCCATCTTTGGCGCAGGGTCTGACCTACAGATTTACCATGATGGGTCTAATAGTTATGTTGGTGAGAATGGCACAGGCGATTTACGCTTAACTGGTAATAGTATTACTATGTTAAAGGCAGATGCCACCGAAACATATGCTCAATTCGTGGTTAATGGCGCAGTCAATCTTTACTACGACAACTCACAAAAACTCGCCACCACCAGCACAGGCGTAGACATCACGGGTACGGCAGTCACGGACGGTGTTACAGTCGCTGGCAACCTGTCAGTCGATGGCGGCACGATCAAGCTGGATGGGAATTATCCTACTGGTACAAACAACGTGGCGTTGGGTAATGCGGCTTTTGATAGTGTGACAACTGGGGATCAAAACGTTGCGATTGGGGCATCTGCTCTTACTGCAACAACGGATGGGAGAAACAATACAGCTGTTGGCGAAGAAGCGTTAGCGGCATCTACGTCTGATAATAATAACACTGCGGTTGGGAAACAGAGCATGACGGCTACTGATGGTGGCACGTTAAACGCAGCTTTTGGCTCAGACACTATGAAAGCTAATACAACAGGCGACAATAATGTGGCGGTGGGCGCAGAAGCACTATTCTCCAACACAACCGCCAACAACAACACTGCGGTTGGCTATCAGTCCCTTTATGATAATACGTCTGGTGCAGAAAATACTGCCGTGGGTCGGCTTGCCTTGGCAAACAACACGACTGCTTCACACAACACTGCACTTGGAAGAAACGCATATACCACAAACACCACAGGTGGAGAAGGTGTTGCTGTAGGTTCTGGTGCATTGGCTTCAAACACTACAGGTAGCTACAACGTGGCTGTTGGTCGTGATAGTTTGGTATCCAACACCACCGCAGACAACAACACTGCTGTGGGGTATCAGGCTGCATACACAAACAGTACTGGGTCTGCCCTTGTTGCAGTTGGTCGTAAAGCTTTATATTCAAATACTGGGTCAGGACATACGGCTATTGGTTATAATGCGTTAACGCTAAATACAACAGGCACAAACAACGTTGCTGTAGGACAAGACGCACTACAGCAAAACACCACCGCAAGCTACAACACTGCGGTTGGGTTTGAAAGTATAAAGTTCAGCACAACTGGCGCTAATAATGTAGCTAGTGGTTATCGCTCCTTGCATAAAAATACTACTGGTGGAAGCAACTCAGCCTTTGGGTATGAGGCTATGTACGAAAACACCACCGCCAGCAACAACACTGCGGTTGGGTATCAGTCGGCTTATAGTAATACTACGGGCTTACAAATAACGGCTATCGGTTACAGAGCCTTGTATAGCAACACAGGTGCTGGTGCTGCTAATACTGCCACGGGTTATGAGGCTTTATATAGCAACACAACAGGCCAGTTTAACAACGCTTTTGGAAGACAGGCTCTTTATTCTAACACTACCGCAAGTAATAACTTTGCGAGTGGCTATGGCGCTTTATACTCAAATACTACTGGCGGCAGTAACGTATCAGTCGGACACGAAGCATTAAGATCCAACACCACCGCCAGCAACAACACCGCTGTTGGTTATCAGGCAGCGTATAGTAATACTACTGGTACTGCTAACGTAGCTGTTGGTGCGGCTGCACTTAAAGACAACTCCACTGGTATAAGAATTACAGCAGTTGGCAGAGAGGCTTTAACAAACAACACTACAGGTAATCATAATACAGGCATTGGCTATCAGGCTATGCTTACCAATACCACAGGTAATTACAACGTATCTGTTGGCTATGAGAGCCTTAACTCCAACACCACCGCCAGCCAAAACACGGCTGTGGGGTATCAGTCGCTTTATGCTAATACTACAGGTTATGAGAATACTGCTGTTGGATATCAATCCCTTGATGCGGCTACTACAGCTTATGCAAACACGGCTATTGGTAGACTGGCACAGCGTTCAGCAACAACAGGTTCAAGTAACGTTTCCGTTGGCGCAAACACATTGCTTGATAATACCACGGGCAGTCTTAACGTAGCGATTGGTCGTGATGCTTTAGCAAACAACACCACCGCAGACAACAACACGGCAGTCGGTTATCAGGCTGCATACAACACCACAACTGCTGGCAACAACGCAGCATTTGGCGACACTGCTCTTTATTCTAATACAACAGGTGGGAATGCTGTAGCGATTGGCGCAAGAGCCTTGTACTCTATGACAACGGCTAATGAGAACACGGCTGTGGGTATGAGTGCGGCCTACAGCACGACTACAGGTCAGTATAATACTGCTATTGGACGTTCTGCACTCCAATCCAACACCACCGCCAATGACAATAATGCCGTTGGGTATCAGGCTGGGTATAGTAATACTACTGGTACTGGCAACAATGCCTTTGGTACTCAAGCATTGAGAGCAAATACAACAGCAAACTACAACAGTGCCTTTGGTCATGTTACTATGTATTCAAACTCCACAGGCACAAACAATGCTGCCTTTGGTGGTATAACGATGTATAGCAACACAACTGGCAGCAACAACACTGCGTTGGGACAAGGTTCTCTCTACTCTAACACTACCGCCAGCAACAACACAGCGGTTGGGTATCAGGCTCTTTACTCTAACACTACTTCTACTGAAAACGTAGCTATTGGCTATCAGGCTCTTTACTCACAAACCACAGCATCAACTGGATCAAATACTGCCGTAGGACACAGAGCTGGGGTATCAACAAACGGATACTATAATTCTTTTTTCGGATATAAGTCTGGCGAAAGTTCATCTGGTAATCAAAACACATTCATAGGTCATGCTGCGGGTATAGGTATGACTAGTGGAAGTAAAAACACCATTCTTGGCTCATACAACGGCAACCAAGGCGGCTTGGACATCCGCACCTCAAGCAACAACATCGTGTTGTCTGATGGGGATGGAAATCCTAGGGTTATTGTGGACAGCAATGGTGCAGTCACCAAGCCAGCACAGCCAGCGTTTCAAGCTGTACCTAGCGTTTCCCAGCTTAACATTGCTATTAATTCTGAAGTTTTGGTTGCTTTTGGAACAGAGGTATTTGACCAAGGTGCAGACTTTGGAGGCTCTCAATTTACCGCACCAGTAACAGGAAAGTACCAACTTAATGTGTCTTTATATGTTAATAATTTGGACACAGCCGCAGACTATTACACCCTAGGTCTTAAAACTTCTAATAGAACATACCAAAACGTCATAGACCCCGGAGTTCTTGCCAGTGATCCAGTGTATTGGACTGAAACACTTTCTATTTTAGCAGATATGGATGCAAATGATACTGCGTATATATTCCTGCTACAAGGTGCTGGTAGTGTGCAAACAGATATAACTACTCAAGCTAGATTCAGCGGCTACCTAGTAGCATAACAATCGGGCGAAATAACCCTGTCTTAAAGGAGGCAAAACAATGGCAACAATAACATTAACAGTCGAAATCACAGACACGGAGCAAGCCATCTTGCTTAACGATCTGTTGAGCATAGACGATTGGCTACAGGCTGCAATGAATGGCAAGAAGAACAACTGCTGGAAGCGTATGCAGCAAGAGTGGACTACCAAGCTGATGAATGATGACAGCTTCACTGATCCAATCCCGTCTAACCAAGCAGACTTTGTGGCACTGGTTACTGCACGGGAAGACTATGTAACACGCACTGAGCGTGACGCTGAAAACGCATAACCCGTAACCAGTTAGAAAAGGAGAAAGACATGACTGATACACCAACTGCGGAAGAAATCGCACAACACTACACAGCAATGGGTCACTCTGTTGACTTGCTAAACGCTGGACAACCAGAGGACATGGAAGATGCCGATTGGGCTGACACTGTGTCTCGCAACGTAGAGCATCTACAGCTAATGGTGGCTAAAGACTTCTGGACAACAGAAGATATGACTGCTGCTAATGCAGCTATTGCAAGCAACACATAATGTCTGAGGATAGCTGGCACCTTAGCAAGTCTGTACCGATTACACTGATCTTTGGCTTACTTGTTCAAGGGGCAGCTATCGTATGGACAGTTAGTATGATGATGTCTGACATAGAAACTAACAGAGATGACATCATGTCCTTACAACAACGCATGGCCCGTATAGAAACTTCGGTACATGAACAAGCAATATCACTA
>Ga0255753_1000418_pt1 | contig 55632 bp, 57 predicted proteins | sample 041ome_10_FD_179953 | JGI IMG/M metagenome (GOLD analysis project Ga0255753, IMG submission 179953) | Coastal salt marsh microbial communities from the Groves Creek Marsh, Skidaway Island, Georgia - 041412US metaG (version 2) | ecosystem: Environmental > Aquatic > Marine > Intertidal zone > Salt... | reverse complement strand
AAAAACATGTTCAACACCTTCAGCAAACTGCAAAGGATCTTCAAACGTTGCTTTATCCTGAATTTTATCAGGATCAAAAACAACAATATCTGCAAAATATCCAATCCTTAAATACCCTCTATTTTTAATTCCAAGATTATCAGAAGGAAATCCGGATAATCTTCTAATTGCCTCTTCCATTGAAATTAATTTCTCCTCTCTAACATATTTCCCTAGAACTCTTGCAAAACTTCCAAAAGCTCTTGGGTGAGTTATAAAATCTTTTGATATATCTGAATAGGAACCTGCATCTGAATCAAATGAAACCCATGGAAGCATTATTTTTTTTCTGACATTATCTTCTGACATGCTAAAATAAATACACTGTATTCTGCTTCCATCCTCAATTATAAGATTCACAATTGCTTCTTCAGGAGTCTCACCTCTAAGTTCTGCAGCCTCAGCAATCGTCATACCTCTATACTTATTAGACATAGATTGTTTGTTAAATCCTACCATTAAAATATCTTCGGGTGGCTGTTCTAAAAGTTCTTTTCTTATATCCATAAAAAGCCTTTCTCTTATATCTGACCTCTTCATTCTGTTAATCCATGCTTGCCTTCCTCCTTCCTGAACCCAGGTAGGAATAACTCCAGTTAATCCAGTTGATGATGCTGGATATGTATACATATCTGCAGTTATTTTTAGACCACTTTCTCTTGCTTTTTCAACCTTCTTTATAACTGAATCTAATAGATGCCAATTTGGTTTTCTTGAAGCTTTAAGGTGATATATCTGAGAGGGTATGTTTGCTCTTTCAGCGATCTCAAGCAATTCATCTACTGCCTCTAAAACTCTTGAATCTTCATTTCTCATGTGAGATATATAACTGCCACCATAAGATGATGCAATTTTTGATAATTCAACTAACTCATCTGTATCAGCATAATCTCCAGGAGCGTATATTAATGATGATCCGATACCCATTGCTCCTTCTTCCATAGCAATTCTTACAATATTCTTCATCGAATCCATTTCATCCACTGTAGCCTTTCTGTTAGCAAAACCAATTTCTTGAATTCTTACTGTTGCAGCACCCAGATATGAGGCAATATTTGTTGAAACTCCACTTTGTTCAAGCTCTTCCATAGCTTCTCCAAATCCGACAAAATTATTGTTTTCTATGGATCCTTTTGGACCAGGAGATGTACCTTCTCCAAAAACCTCAAGGGTAACACCCTGTTTTAGATCACTAAGAGATCTTCCATCTTGCATTAAAGTATTATATCCCCAACTAAGCATATTTACAAAACCAGGTGAAATAATTTTATTAGAAGCATCTATTGTATCTTTTGCAATGAAATTCTGTTTTTTGCCAACATAAAAAATAGTATCATTTTTAACTGCAATATTTCCAACAAAACCTTTTTTCCCTGAGCCATCATGAATAGTCCCACCAGTAATTAATACATCAACATCATAAGTATTATTTGCGCAAGAAAGAGCTAAAAAAATAATTGCGAATAGAAATTTTTTCATTGATTAACAATTTGAATCAATTTATTAAAAATTTCAGTATTATCATAAACACCCTTAAAGTTGTGTGCCTTATATCCAGAGCTAAAAACTGGAACCATAGTAGCAGTATGGCTTCCAGATACATATTTATTTTTAACCTTGGATTTTAATAAATCACCTCCTGTAATTGCAGCCCCTCCAGTCTCATGATCAGCAGTTATTACAACAAGTGTATTGTCATCATTATCGATAAAATCAAAAACTGTTTTAATTGTATTATCAAATTCAATCATCTCGCTATTCATGTGCTTAGGATCATTATCATGACCTCCCCAATCTATTTGAGCTGATTCAATAAGAAGAAAAAAGGGTTTATCCAGATTCTCTAACTTTTGAATTGTAGATTCAACCAGACTTGGTAAAGATGGCTCTCTACCTTTATGCTTTTCAATAGGGTCATCATAACTAGTTAAGTATCCAATTTTATTAGAATTATTATTCTTATATGTCTCAATACTGGTTGCAAAAAAATAGTCTTCCATCTCAGCCAGTAAATTTCTATTATCTGATCTATTATTAAAATATCTTTCACCTCCTCCAACAAAGAAATTTATTCCACTTTTTGCAAGCTGACTAGCAATATCTTCGTACTGATATCTACTTTTTACCTTTGAATAGTATGATGCAGGAGTTGCATGAACTATAGTAGAGGTAACTATTATTCCAGTTGAGTAGCCTAAATCTTTACAAATTTCTAAAATACTTTTTACTGGTTTATAATTATCATCCATTCCAACCACTCTATTTTTTGTTTTTACACCAGATGACATTGCAGTCCCAGCTGCAGCAGAATCGGTAATTAAATTACTTGATGAATGAGTCTTAATCAATCCTACATATTTGGATCTCTCCAAAGATGTATAATTATTATTAGAGTACATTCCAGATGAAATTTGGGAAAGGCCCATACCATCTCCAATCATCATAATAATATTTGGTTTTTTTGAATTTTGACTCTGGACAGTAAAACAACTTAAAGTAATTAAAAGAAAAAGGGTTTTTTTAATCATAATGCAAAGTTAAATTTATAAATAAGATCATTGTAAAGTTTTTATTAATGAATTAATAACTTTTCTATTGTTTTTTTCATTTTCGTATACATAGTCTAAATTGATTTTACCTAATTTTTTTTCTTTTTCTTTTTTAAGGCACAGCTCACTAAATACTTTTGAAAATTCAACAGAATTGTTGATTGATAATACACCACCTAAATCAATTAAATCTTCAGCCTCTTTAAATCCATAATATAAATTTCCTATTATAACTGGACATGAAAAAACTGAAGGCTCTAAAATATTATGAAGACTATTTTTTGAAAAACCTCCGCCCACGTAACAAAAGTTTGCATATTTATAAATGTACCTAAGTTGACCAATTGAATCAACAATTAAAACTTTTTTTTGAAAGTCTTCTTCTTTTTTAAGGCATGATAGTTTGACACATGAATTTCCAAAGATATCCTCTAACTCATTTATTTGTTTTTGAGATACTTCATGAGGTGCAACAATAGACTTAATATTACTGTTTATTATAGATTCTTTTATAATTTTTATATCTCTACTCCAGACACTTCCGGCAATAAAACATTTATTATTATCAATAAACTTTTCAATACTATCGATTCTTTTATTTTCATTTAGTGTTTTAATTACAGATGTAAATCTAGAGTCACCTGATTTAACTACATTTTGGATGGAGTACTTACTAAGTATTAATTTCGAGTTATTGTCTTGAACAAAAAAATAGTCGATCATTTTTAGTCTATTTAAAAACCATTTACCAAAAATTCCAAAATGAAAATTCGACTGCTTAAACTTTGAAGAAACTGAATAAATAATTGAGTTATTCTCTTTTAATTCAGATATATAATTAGGCCATAAATCATTTTTTATAATTACTGCAACTTTAGGATTCACATATTTAATAAACTTTTTAGAGTTATTTGACGAATCAACTGGCAAATAAGTAATTGAATCCGCGTGCTCAAAATTTTTAACATTTTCATAGCCAGATGGTGAGAAAAATGTGACAAGAATTTTTAAGTTTTTGACTTTTATTTTTAATTCTTGAATTATTGGTCTAGCAATTTCAAATTCCCCTAGTGATGATACATGAAACCATATATTTTTTTCATTCGGATTAATCTCTTTTTTTAAAATTTTATAGGTATTTTTTCTGCCTTCGTGAAATAGATCTATTTTTTTTGAAAATAATCTAAATGGTATGCTTAAAGCATTAATAGTAATGATAAATATTTCATAAATAATTTTCACCAGTTCCTTTTTCCAAAAATACTTTTTTAATTTTGTTTTCGATGAAAAAAATCAACATGGTTGACCTTAACGGTCAATATAGAAAAATTAGATGGCAGGTTAACAGAGAGATTAAAAAAGTAATTAAATCATCATCTTTTATAAACGGTCCCTCAGTTAAAGAATTTCAGAATAATTTACAGAACTTTTTAGGTATTAGGCATGTAATTCCTTGTGCTAATGGTACAGATGCTCTTCAGGTTGCGTTAATGTCTCTTGAATTAAATAAAGGAGATGAGGTCATCACAACAAATTTCTCATTTGCATCAACTATAGAAGTAATTCTTCTTCTTGGATTAAAGCCTGTTGTTGTAGATATTGATCCAAAGACCTTTAATATAAATCCTAACTTAATTAAAGATAAAATCAGTGACAAGACTAAAGCTATTATTCCAGTTCACCTATTTGGACAAACATGTAATATGGAAGAAATACTTGAAATAGCTAATAAACATAATTTGTTTGTTATTGAGGATAATGCTCAAGCTTTAGGTTCAAAGTATAAATTTTCAAGCTCTGAAAAACAGATGGCTGGTACAATTGGAGATATTTCTACTACATCTTTTTTTCCTTCAAAGAATTTAGGTTGTTACGGTGATGGAGGTGCAATAATGACAAACTCAGATAATCTAGCATACAAGATAAGAGGGTTGGTTAATCATGGTATGTATGAAAGATATTATCATGATGAGGTTGGTGTAAACTCTAGACTCGATTCTATTCAAGCTGCAATTTTAAATGTAAAGCTGAAGTATCTAAACAAATACAACAATAGCAGACAGGAATCTGCTAAATTATATAATGAAAAGTTTGATAAGATTGAGCTTCTTGAGACTCCATTTGTTGAATCTGACCTTGACACTCATGTTTATCATCAGTACACCTTAAAGGTTAAAAATGGGATGAGAGATAAATTGGCTGAACATCTTTCAAAAAATAATATTCCATTTGGTATATACTATCCCCTCGGATTTCATGAACAAAAGGCATATAAACAAGAATTTATATCTGATAATGACTTTCCAGTTACTAATCAAGTTAAAAATGAGGTGATTTCATTACCTATGCATTCAGAGCTTTCAAAGAGACAGATAACTTATATCACAGATACTATTTCTAGTTTTTTTGAATAATTATCCATTTCTTTTACTTTAGTAAAAAACTAAACATGAGAATAATACTTTTACTTCTGTCTGTATTGACAGCTTCAGCGCAAGACATATATATACACGCAGGAAAAATTTATGATACTAACTCTGGAAAATTAAGTTCAGAGAAAACTATTATAATTTCCGACAATGTAATAAAGTCAATAGAAAATGGATATAAAGAAGCAAGTGAAGATGATATAAAGATATATGACTTAAAATCTAAAGTTGTGTTGCCAGGACTGATTGATTTCCATGTTCATATGGAGAGTCAATCAGGTGGTCAAGATAGATATGTAAGAAGATTTCAAGACAATAAGGCAGATGTAGCTTTTAGATCTTCGGTTATTGCAAAGAAGACTCTTATGTCAGGGTTTACATCAGTCCGAGATGTTGGGGGATCTGGTGTAAATATCTCATTAAGAAACGCGATTAATAATGGTGTTATTCCAGGCCCTAGAATTTTTACTTCAGGAAAAACAATTGCTACTACTGGTGGTCATGGCGATAGGACAAATGGTTTTAGAGATGATCTTGTTGATGATCCAGGTCCTGAGCAGGGAGTTGTAAACTCTATTGCTGATGCTAGAAAGGCTGTCAGATATAGATATAAAAATGGAGCTGATTTAATTAAAATTACTGCAACAGGTGGAGTAATGAGTTTAGCTAAAAATGGGCAAAACCCTCAATTTACTGAAGAAGTAATAAGAGAAATTGTTAAAACCGCAGATGACTACGGTATGCATGTTGCAGCTCATGCTCATGGAGACGAAGGTATGTTTAGAGCTATAAATGCAGGTGTTACTACTATTGAACATGGATCAATTATGGCAGATAGAACAATGAGACTTATGAAAGAAAAACAAACTTATTTAGTCCCAACTATAAGTGCTGGTGAACATGTAGCTAAAATGGCTAAAATTCCTGGATATTATCCTGAAATAATAATACCTAAAGCCCTTGAAGTAGGAGTACAGAATAAAGCTACCACAAAAAAAGCCTATAAAATGGGTGTTCCAATTGCCTTTGGAACTGATGCAGGTGTTTTTCCTCATGGAGATAATGCTGGAGAATTTGTATACATGAAAGAAATTGGAATTCCAGCTGAGTATTCCTTAAACTCTGCAACAATAACAAACGCCAAACTATTGAATATGGAAAACCTTTTAGGCCAATTAAAGGAGGGATTTTATGCTGATATCATTGCAGTTGATGAAAGTCCTCTAGAAAATATTGCTACTTTAGAAAATGTAATTTTTGTTATGAAAGACGGTAAAGTCTATAAAAACTAAATTTTTGATACTATTACTTCAGGATTGATTTTTCTTATTAATCCCTGAAGAGTATTACCTGGCCCAACCTCAACAAATTCATTAATTCCATCGTTAACCATTTCATTTATACTCTGACTCCAGAGTACTGCTCCAGTTAATTGACTTAATAGATTCATTTTGATTATTTCAGGGTCTATTACTGGCTTAGCACTAAAGTTTTGATAGATTTTACAAATTGGGTTTCTAAATTCAGTCTTATCAATTCCGTCTTTGAGATCTTTTCTGGCTGATACCATAAGATCTGAGTGAAAAGCACCACTAACTGGAAGTATTAAAGCTCTTTTTGCACCTCTATCTTTGAGAATTTGGCAAGCTTTTTCAACTGCATTATATTCTCCCGAAATTACCAACTGACCTGGACAATTGTAATTAGCAGGTTTCACATTTTCACCTATTTCATTACAAACATCCTCAATAATTTTATTTTCTAGCCCTAAAATTGCTGCCATTGTTCCATTAGTTTTTTGACAAGCTTCTTGCATAGCATTTGCTCTAATTGAGACTAACTTTAATCCATCCTCAAAACTTAATGCCTCAGATGAAACTAAAGCAGAGAATTCACCAAGTGAATGTCCTGCACAAGCTTGAGGCTTAAACTCTTTTGAAGTAAGAGCAGATATAACAGAATGAATGAAAATTGCTGGTTGAGTAACTTTTGTTTGTAAAAGATCCTCAGGTGTTCCCTCAAACATTAAGTTGGTAATATTAAATCCTAAAATATCATTTGATTTATTAAATAAATTTCTAGACTCAGATATATTATCATAAATTTCTTTACCCATTCCAGGTTTCTGTGATCCTTGACCAGGAAAAACAAATGCTTTCATATTATTTCTTTATATATGTTAAAAAAGAATATTTTGTATTATAATCATCATCTAAATAATTAACTAACTCGTTAGCAAGCTCAAATTTATCCAGAGGAATGTCAGGGAAAAAGGCATCCCCTTGATAGTCTTTATAAACTCTTGTTAATTCTATTTTATCAACAAGATTAATTGTCTGTGAGTATATCTCCCCTCCACCAATTATAAATGGTTGTAGATCCTCTCTACAAACATATAAGGCATCTTCAATACTACTAAATACCTCAATACCTTCTGGAGAATAGTCTTTATTCCTTGTAACAACAATATTTCTTCTGTTTGGTAATGGACTAGGTAAAGATTCAAAGGTCTTTCTACCCATAATAACTGAATGACCTTGAGTCAACTCTTTAAATCTTTTTAGATCCTTTGGAATATTCCAAATCAACTTATTATCAAACCCAATAACATTATTTGTTGAAGCTGCCGCGATAATTGTAAGTTCACTTTTAATCATAATTAAATAGAAATCTTACCCTTTATTGATGGATGTGAATTGTAATCTAAGATTTCTATATCCTCATATTTAAAATCTTCAATTTTTTTTACAAGAGGGTTAAGTTTAAGTTTAGGTAATTTCATTGGTTCTCTTGTTAACTGAAGATCAACTTGCTCTAAATGATTTAAATAAATGTGAGTATCACCGAATGAATGTATGAAATCTCCAACATCATATTCACATACTTGAGCTATCATATGAGTTAAAAGAGCATATGAAGCTATATTAAATGGAACACCTAGAAATACATCTGCACTTCTCTGATACATTTGACAAGATAGTTTGTTATCAGAAACATAAAACTGAAAAAATGCATGACATGGAGGTAAAGCTGCCTTTCCATTTTTAACATTATCACCAAATGATTTTGAACTGTCAGGAATAATATTTGGATTCCATGCTGTTACTATCATTCTTCTACTTGATGGATTATTTTTAAGCGAATAAATTACATCTTGGAGCTGGTCTATACCATCAGAATTCCAATTTCTCCATTGGTGCCCATAAATTGGACCAAGATTTCCATTGTTATCAGCCCATTCATCCCATATTGTTACACCATTTTCTTTGAGGTACTTTATGTTTGTTTCACCATTTATAAACCATATAAGTTCATGTATTATTGATCTTAAATGCAGTTTCTTAGTAGTAACAAGAGGAAAACCTTCTTGAAGATTAAACCTCATTTGATATCCAAAAACACTAATTGTGCCAGTGCCAGTCCTGTCCTCTTTTTTTACTCCTTTTTCTTTTATATGCTGAAGTAAATCTAAATATTGTTTCATTATACCTTTTTTCTAAAATCTAATTCATCTCTTAATCTAGCAGCTAATTCATAATCTTCATTTTGAATACTTTTTTCTAGCATCTTTCTAATATTTCTGGTAGAGATTTTTTTAATATCCTCAGTATTTTCACTTTTAGAATCAGTTGAACCAGATAAGTTATCCTTAAAAAAGGTTTCATCCGTAAGATTAATCCCATCTGAGTATCTTTTATCATCTTCAAACCCTGCGTCATCTAAAATTTCTTTAGTAACAAAAATAGGAGCATTAAATCTAATTGATAAAGCAATAGCATCAGATGTCCTAGAATCAATTTTTAAAACTTTACTATCTTTTTCACATACCATATTTGAATAGAAAACACCCTCGCTTAATTTATGAATTATCACATGGTTTAAACTAATATCAAACTTATCAGCAAATCCTTTAAATAGTTCATGAGTGAGAGGCCTAGAAGTTTTAATTTTTTTATCAAGTGCAATTGCTATCGATTGTGCTTCAAAGCCTCCTATAACAATAGGTAATTTTTTATTGCCGTTAACTTCATCTAAAATTAATGCAAAGGCTTCGGAAGTATTATCACTATATGAAATTCCATGAATTTTTAACTCTACCAATTCCATGTAAAATTATAATGCCACAAATTAATTAAATAAAATTTAAATCTCATTAATGGACTATAGGAAATATTTTTTTTATGATTAAATTCGCGTAAATTTTAATCTATGAAGACAGTTCAATTTAGAGAAGCTATATGTGAAGCAATGTCAGAGGAAATGAGAAGAGACGAGAGTGTCTATCTTATGGGTGAGGAAGTTGCTGAATATAACGGTGCCTACAAGGCATCAAAGGGAATGTTAGATGAATTTGGTGAATTAAGAGTAATTGATACACCTATTTCTGAAGCTGGTTTCTCTGGAGTTGGAGTTGGTTCTACAATGGTAGGAGCTAGACCAATTATTGAATTTATGACATTTAATTTTTCACTGGTTGGAATTGATCAAATAATAAATAATGCTGCAAAAATAAGACAGATGTCTGGTGGTCAATTTCCATGTCCAATTGTTTTTAGAGGTCCAACAGCTTCTGCTGGTCAACTTGGTGCAACTCACTCTCAAGCATTTGAAAGCTGGTTTGCTAATTGTCCTGGTCTTAAGGTAATTGTGCCATCTAATCCATATGATGCAAAAGGACTTTTAAAGTCTGCAATCAGAGATGATGATCCAGTAATTTTTATGGAATCAGAACAGATGTATGGTGATAAGGGTGAAATTCCTGAAGGTGAATACACTTTACCAATTGGTGTAGCTGATATTAAGAGAAAGGGAAAAGATGTAACATTAGTTTCATTTGGAAAGATTATAAAAGAAGCATATGTAGCTGCTGATATTCTTGAAAAAGAGGGTATTGAATGTGAAATTATTGATTTACGAACACTCAGGCCTATTGATTATGATACTGTACTTGAATCAGTTAAAAAAACAAATAGATTAGTAATACTTGAAGAAGCTTGGCCCTTTGGAAATATATCTACAGATATTTCGCACAAAGTTCAGAATGAACTCTTTGATTTTTTAGATGCTCCAATTGAAAAAGTAAATAATGCAGATACTCCTACTCCTTACTCTCCAGTTTTATTAGAGGAGTGGCTTCCAAATAGTGAGGAAGTAATTAAAGCAGTTAAAAAAGTTCTCTATATTTAGCCTACTAGAAGTGGAGCTATAACAAGAGCAACAACAGCAATTAATTTAAGAAGAATGTTTAGTGATGGTCCAGATGTGTCTTTAAAAGGATCACCAACTGTATCACCAACAACTGCTGCTTTATGAGCTTCAGTACCTTTTCTTCCATCTTCTTCAATCATTTTCTTTGCATTATCCCATGCACCACCAGCATTTGATTGGAAAATAGCCATTAGAACACCACACGATGTAACACCAGCCAAAAGACCACCAAGCATTTCTGCACCACCAGCAAATCCAATTATTACTGGAACTGATATAGCCATTAATCCTGGCAGAACCATCTCTCTTAATGCAGCTTGTGTTGAAATTTCAACACATTTACTATATTCTGCAACACCATCAGCATCATTAAAAATTTTTAGATCTTCTTTTGATGCTTTAGAAAGATCTGAGTCATACTTTCTCATTACTTCAAGAGCTGCTTTCAATTTTGGAAGGTCTTTAAATTGTCTTCTCACTTCTTCAATCATACTCATTGCCGCCTTACCAACTGCCTTCATTGAAAGGGCAGAAAAAACAAATGGCAGCATTGCGCCGAGTAAAAGTCCAGCCATAACAACTGGTTTTGAAATATCAATAGCAGTAATTTCTGCAGTTTGCATAAATGCTGCAAATAAAGCTAAAGCTGTTAGAGCAGCTGATGCAATAGCAAAACCTTTTCCTATTGCTGCAGTTGTATTTCCAACTGCATCAAGCTTATCTGTTCTTTCTCTAACTTTAGGATCTAACTCTGCCATTTCGGCAATACCTCCAGCATTATCTGAAATAGGTCCATATGCATCAACTGCCAACTGAATACCTGTATTAGCAAGCATACCAACAGCAGCAATTGCTATTCCATATAGACCAGCAAACTCATAGGAGAGTAATATTGCTGCACAAATAAATATTATAGGAAGAGCAGTGGAAATCATTCCAACCCCTAAACCAGAGATTATAGTAGTTGCAGGACCAGTTTCTGACTGTTTAACTATTGAAAGAACTGGATTTTTACCAGTTGCAGTGTAATATTCAGTTACTTTACCTACAAGAAGTCCTGCTATTAATCCACTAATCGTAGCAATGAATACACCATTTGAAGTATATTCAATATCATTGAAAACCCATGACTCAGGAAGTAAATACTGTATTAAGAAATACGTAACGGCAATCATTAATCCAGCAGATATAAACTCACCCATATTTAAAGCCTTATGAGGATCTCCACCTTCTTTTACTTTAACGAAGAAGGTTCCTATAATAGACATAATTATTCCAGAAGCAGCTATAAACAATGGAAGTAATACAGCATTTATTTCAATTCCAGAGAATTCACTTAAACTAATAAAAGCAGCACCTAATACCATTGCCCCAATAATTGAACCGACAAAAGACTCAAATAAATCTGCTCCCATTCCGGCAACATCTCCAACATTATCTCCAACATTATCTGCAATAGTTGCTGGATTTAGAGGATGATCTTCAGGGATACCAGCTTCAACTTTCCCTACTAAGTCAGCACCAACATCCGCAGCTTTAGTGTATATTCCACCACCAACTCTGGCAAACAATGCGATAGAAGAGGCACCAAGAGAAAATCCGGACAAAACTTGTATTACAGTATTTATGTCATCAAACATTGGCCTGTAAATTATAAATAGTGAACCAACTCCCAAAACTCCTAAACCAACTACACCCATTCCCATCACAGAACCACCAGAAAATGCAATTTCAAGTGCTTTTCCAAGAGAATGTTGAGCAGCATTAGTTGTCCTAACATTGGCCTTGGTTGCAACTTGCATACCAATAAAACCTGCTAGACCAGAACATAATGCTCCAACAACAAAAGATACTGCAACCAACCAGCTGCTTCCCTCATTAATACCTTTAAATGCTAGAAGAACAGCAGTAATTATTACAAAAACTGATAATATTTTATATTCAGCTTTTAAAAATGCCATTGCACCATCCGCAATATTTTTTGCAATTTTTGCCATTTTTGCATTTCCAACTTCTTTTTTAGAAACTGATGCATTTTTTATAAAAACAAATATTAATGCAATTACACCAGCTAAGGGGATAAGATTTATGTAGTCCATTTTTTAAATTTTTTTCAAATATAATACAATGCTAAAAATGGAAAGCAAAAATATGTAGAAAGATATGATTAAAGTTCTTTTTTAATCATTGATAATATTGATTCATAATCAGACTTATTTTCAACAAAGTCCATATCGTCAACATTTATTTTTAAAAGCTTACCGTTGTCATAATTTGTTATCCAAGCCTCATATCTCTCATTTAATCTACTTAGATATTCAATACTAATAGTTTTTTCATACTCTCTACCCCTTTTATGAATTTTATTAACTAGGTTAGGGATACTACTTTGAAGGTAAACTAAAAGATCTGGGGGTTTGACAAGATTAAGCATTGTATCAAAAAGTGATAAATAATTTTCATAATCTCTTTGAGGCATTAAGCCCATTGCATTTAAGTTGGGAGCAAAAATAAATGCATCCTCATAAATTGTTCTATCTTGAATAACGTCTTCATTGCTTTTTTCAATATCTAGTAGTTGTTTGAATCTACTATTTAAAAAATAAATTTGAAGATTAAATGACCATCTTTCCATATGACCGTAAAAGTCATCTAGATATGGATTTGCAATTACATCTTCATAATATGGTTTATATTTTAAGCTTTTCGATAGCTGCTTAGTTAAACTTGTTTTACCAGCACCAATATTTCCTGCAATTGCTATTCTCATAATTTTTGCCAAAATAGTAGGTTTTTTTTAAAGAAAAAAGAAGAATAATTTGAAATAATTTTTTTTTAATTAATTTTGTTGGAAACAGAGGAAGGATTTGACTGATTGCAACCTCTCAAAAAAATTGCTAAAGCAGTAATTCTTTTACAAGCAATCACGTCTTTTTTTTTCTCACAAACTTTAAACTATGTCGTATTTATTTACGTCTGAATCCGTGAGTGAAGGACATCCTGACAAGGTCTCTGACCAGATAAGTGATGGAATCTTAGATAATTTTTTAGCTTTTGATCCAAATTCAAAAGTTGCCTGTGAAACATTAGTTACAACAGGACAAGTAGTTTTATCTGGGGAGGTTACTAGCTCTACATATATTGATGTGCAGAATGTTGCTAGAGAAATAATTAAGGATATAGGATATAATAATGATTTGTACAAGTTTTCAGGAGAATCTTGTGCAGTTATGTCATTGATTCATGAGCAGTCAGAAGACATCTTAAGAGGAGTAGAAAGAGATACAAAGGAGGATCAAGGTGCAGGAGATCAAGGAATAATGTTTGGTTATGCGTGTAATGAAACTCAAGAAAGCATTCCTCTTACCCTAGATATTGCTAATAAATTACTTTTCGAACTCTCAAGTCTAAGAAGATCAAAAACAATTCCATATTTAAGACCTGATTCAAAGTCTCAAGTTACTATTGAATATGATGAAAGTGATAATCCGTTAAGAATAGATACAATTGTAGTCTCAACTCAACATGATGATTTTGATAGCGATGATAAAAAAATGTTGGATAAAATAAGACAAGATATAATTGAGATATTAATTCCAATAGTAAAGGAAAGTTATCCTGAAAGTATTCAAAAATTATTTAATGATAGTATTAAATACCATGTTAATCCGACCGGAAAATTTGTTATTGGAGGACCACATGGAGATACAGGTTTAACTGGACGAAAAATAATTATTGATACCTATGGAGGAAGAGGAGCGCATGGTGGAGGAGCCTTTAGTGGAAAAGATCCAAGTAAAGTTGATAGAAGTGCAGCATATGCGGCAAGACATATATCAAAGAATTTAGTTAAAGCAGGTGTGTCTGATGAGATTTTAATTCAAGTAGGATATGCTATTGGAGTTGCTGAGCCAGTATCACTTAATGTAAATACATGCGGTAAATCAAAATTAAATATTTCAGATTCAAAACTATCGAATATTGTCAAAGAGATATTTGACTTAAAACCTCACTCGATAGAATCAAGATTTAAATTGAGAGATCCAATATATCTTGAAACTGCATCATATGGGCATATGGGTAGAAAATCTGAAAAAAAAACCAAAACATTTAACTCAAAATATTCTGGAGTTAAAAAAATCGAGGTTGAGCTTTTCCCTTGGGAGAAACTAGAATATGTTGAACAAATAATTAAATCACTAAAACTATGAATCAAAATGATCAAACACTTGCACTACATGCAGGTCATAACACAACAAAAACAGAGGGGACTAGAGCTGTTCCAATCTATCAAACTACATCTTATGTATTTGATGACACTGACCATGCTGCTAATTTATTTTCATTAGCTGAGCCTGGATATATATATACAAGACTTAATAACCCAACAGCTGATATTCTTGAACAAAGACTAGCTTCGTTGGAGGGAGGAATTGCTGCAGTTGCTACATCATCAGGATCTGCTGCTCTAGCTACAACCCTTTTAACATTATTGAAAACTGGGGATCACATTGTAGCTTCAAATAGTCTATATGGAGGAACTTATAATTTATTAAACGTTACACTTCCAAGGTATGGGATAACTACAACATTTGTAGACCCTGATGATCCAGAAAATTTTTCTCAGGCAATAAATGATAAAACTAGGGTTGTGTATATTGAAAGTATTGGTAATCCTAAACTGGATATATTAGATGTTGAATCCATATCCAAAATTGCCAAAAAAGCAAAACTCCCACTAGTAGTTGACAATACTGTAGCTACTCCATATTTATTAAAACCAATTGATTATGGTGCAGATATTGTAATTCATTCTACTACAAAATACATAACGGGAAATGGAACTTCAATAGGAGGTATTATAATTGATGCTGGAAAATTTGACTGGAGTAGTGGACTATTTAATGAATTTACTGAACCATCTGCAGGATATCATGGTCTTGTATATCATGATGCACTTGGGCCTGCAGCATTTATTGCAAAAGTTAGAATTGAGGGACTAAGAGATCTTGGTAGTGCTCCAAGCCCGTTTAATTGTTTTCAAACAATTCAAGGATTAGAAACCCTATCGGTAAGAATTAAGAAACACTCTGAGAATGCATTGAAAGTTGCAGAGTGGCTTGAAACTCAAGATGAGGTAGCATGGGTAAATTATCCAGGTCTTAAATCATCTAAATATTATGATCTTTCAAAGAAATATTTAAAGGGAGGTCAAAGTGGAATTGTTACTTTTGGATTAAAAGGAGGGTTTGAGTCTGCAAAAAAATTGACAGATAGTACCAAAATATTTTCTTTACTTGCAAACTTTGGTGACTCTAAATCTCTAATAATTCATCCATCAAGCACAACTCATCAACAATTAAATGAGGATCAGCAAAAATCCACAGGGGTTACATCAGATCTAGTAAGACTTAGTATAGGACTTGAAGACCCTAATGATCTAATTAATGATCTAAAAGAGGCAATTAAGTCTATATAATTTGGAAGATGAATTAAAACATATTTTAATCGAAGATTTTGAAACTCAATCAGGGTTCAAAATCAAAAAGATTGAACTTACATATCAAATCTTTGGTATGCCTATTGGGAGTTCTCCAGTTATCCTTGTTAATCATGCATTAACTGGAAACTCACTTGTTTCAGGAAAGAATGGATGGTGGAGAGATATTGTAGGTGATAATAAACCTATAGACACTAAAAAATTCACCGTAATATGTTTTAATATACCCGGTAACGGATTTAATGAAAATGGTTTTGATTATTCTCTAAATATTAATCTGGGTGATGTTGCCTTATTATTTATTAAGGCATTAGAAAAATTAAAAATTTCTAAATTATTAGCAATAACTGGAGGTTCAATTGGAGGGTGTCTTACTTGGGAAATGTTAGCTATAAAAAATGATATTGCTGATAAGATAATTCCTATTGCTGCTGACTGGAAGGCTAACGATTGGTTAATTGCAAATACCTATCTTCAAGATAGAATCCTTGAAAATTCAAGAGACCCAGTTGCAGATGCTAGAATTCATGCAATGACTTTCTACAGAACACCAAAGTCTCTAAATGAAAGATTCAAAAGAACAATAAATGATGACAAAGGTATATTTAATGTAGAATCATGGCTTGATCACCACGGAGTAAAGTTACATCAAAGATTTAGTCTTGATTCGTATAAATTTTTAAATAAATTATTAAGATCATCGGATATAACTAGAGATGGTATTAGTTTTGAGAGGAAAATTCAAAATGTAAAATCAAAAATAGATATAATATCAGTTGATACTGATATATTCTTTCTTCCTGATGAAGATTACGAAACTACATCTATTCTAAAGTCTAATAAAATTTCCGTTAATAATCATATTATTAAATCAATTCATGGACATGATGCTTTTTTAATTGAAACCAATCAAATTTCAGATATCTTTACAAAAATTTTAAAATAATGGCAATTTACTTAGATAGAGTTAACGACAAATACCTATTCGAATTATCAAATGAAAATGGACATAAAGTCCACTTAGATAGAAAATACTCACCAGACTATCAAGTTCAAGGAGCTAGCCCTATGGAGCTTCTTCTTATGGGAGTTGCAGGCTGCAGTAGTATAGATATAATTTCTATTTTAGAAAAACAAAAGTTAGATCCTAAATCATACAAAATGGAAGTCGAGGGTGAAAGAGAATCTGAACCAGGTAGGCCATACAAGAGGATTCATGTTAAACTATTGATTGAAGGAGAAATTCCAGGTGATAAAATAATTCGTGCAGCATCACTAAGTTTTGATAAATATTGTTCCGTTTCAAAAAATCTTGAGAAGTCAACTTTGATAGAGCACTCAATTTATCTTAATGGAGAGCTAATTAAAAAATAGTCTAAAAAGTTTGATATTTTAAATACCTATTATACTTTTGTTAGGTTATGAAACAAAATTTTAATTTTTATTATACATATTACTTCTCTCATCAGAAGGCAGGATAATTATGTATAATTCAATTAAAATATAATAGTCCTGTCAAATCAGGACTTTTTTTTTATATGAAAGTGTCAATACAGGGAATTAAAGGTTCTTTTCACCATATGGTGGCAAATGAGTATTTTAAATCTTTTGAATTACTAGAATGTTCAACCTTTGAAAATCTTGTTAAATCAATTGATAAAGAAGAATCTGACTTTGGTGTCATGGCAATTGAAAATTCAATTGCTGGATCAATACTTCCAAATTATGCACTAATTGATGAGTATAATCTTTATATAACAGGAGAACATTATTTAAACATAAATCATAATTTAATGTGTCTGGCTGGGCAAAAAATTGATGAAATATATGAAGTGCAATCACATCCAATGGCTTTACTTCAATGTTCCAAATTTTTTAATAATTATCCTCATATTAAACTAATTGAGAGCGAGGATACAGCTTTATTTGCAAAAAAAATCAAAGATGAAGAAATGCTAGGTGTTGGTGCCATTGCAAGTAAAGACGCTTCAGAAATATATAATTTGGAAATTCTTAACGAATCAATACAAACTATTAAAAATAACAAGACAAGATTTGTGATTCTTGAAAAAAAGAAAACCAATGATGAATTCAATAAAGCTGCACTAAAGTTTATTCTTGATCATAAAAGAGGAAGTTTAGCTTCAGTTTTAAATATGATGAGTGATTGTAGTCTAAATCTTACTAAGATTCAATCTTTACCAGTAATACAAACACCAGGTAAATACGCTTTTTTTGTTGATATTACTTTTAACTCAGTAGATAACTACAATAAAGCAAAAAAAATTATTGAGATTATGGCTCAAGAATTTAAAGTTTTAGGTGAATATAAAATCAAAGAATTATGAATGTAGGAGTAATTGGATTGGGATTAATAGGAGGGTCTATAGCTTTAAAGATTAAGGAAATTGATACAAATACAGTCATTTATGGACTTGATAAAAATATGGATTCAATGAGTTATTCTTTAAGCAAAGGTATAATAGATAAAAAATTGGATATCAACTCAATTGATAACTTAAAATATATATTTATTGCAATACCTGTAGATGCTATCAAAAGTGAAATAGATTCCATATTGAATAAGATCTCAAATAACACTTTGGTTGTTGACTTGGGTTCAACAAAGTATGAAATATGTAAGAAAGTAGTAGATCATACTAATAGAAAAAATTTCCTCGCAGCTCATCCAATAGCTGGTACCGAGTTTTCAGGTCCCTCAGCCGCAACAAAGAATCTTTTTGATAATAAGGTTTTAATTCTCTGTGAAACAGAAAAAACTGATCAAGATTTATTATCAGATGCTTTAAAAATTTTTGATTTAATGAATATGAATATTATTAATATGGACTCTATTGAACATGATAAGCATATAGCGTATGTGTCTCATCTTTCTCATATTTCGTCTTTTATGTTAGGAAAGACTGTAATGAACAAAGAAGAAGATCAAGATACAATTTATGATATGGCTGGAAGTGGATTTGAGTCTACTGTAAGGTTAGCAAAAAGTTCTCCTGAAACATGGGCATCAATTTTTGTAGAAAATAAAAACAATATTGTTGAATCACTTAACGAGTATATCTCCAATATTAATAATTTTAAAATTTTAATTGAAAACGGTGATAAAGAAAAATTAAGTGCCGAAATGAAAAAAATAAATGGTATTAAAGAAATACTTAACGGAATTAAATAAATAATTATGGAAAATAAAAAAGAGTTTAGAAGTTGGTTAGACAAAATGGATCTAGGGCACCCATTGGTTATAGCTGGACCTTGTAGTGCTGAAACTGAAGAGCAAGTTTTAAAAATTGCCCATGAACTTAAAGATTCAGATGTATCAGCATATAGGGCAGGTATATGGAAACCTAGAACTAGACCTGGTATGTTTGAAGGTGTTGGTGCAATTGGTCTAAACTGGTTAGAAAAAGTTAAAAAGGAAACAGGTCTTATGATTGCAACAGAAGTTGCAAATTCAGTACATGTAGATCTTGCACTTAAACATGATGTTGATATATTATGGATTGGGGCTAGGTCTACAGTATCTCCATTTATTGTTCAGGAAATTGCAGATGCACTAAAAGGAACTGACAAAATTGTTTTGGTTAAGAATCCAGTTAATCCTGATTTAGCTCTTTGGTTAGGAGGTATTGAGAGAATTTACTCTTCTGATATAAACAAAATTGGAGTTATACATAGAGGATTCTCATCCTATGATAAATCTAAATACAGAAATAATCCAGAATGGCAAATTGCAGTTGAGCTTCAAAATAATTTTCCTGACTTACCTCTAATATGTGATCCATCTCATATTGCTGGAAGAAGAGACTTAATTTTTGATTTAAGTCAATCTGCACTAGATTTAAATTTTGATGGTTTAATGATTGAGACACACTGTGACCCGGATAATGCTTGGAGTGACGCAGCTCAACAAGTAACCCCAAAAAGATTAATAGAAATAATGAAAGATTTAAAAATTAGAGAAAAGACTTCAGAAGGTGAAGATTATATAAACAAACTTAATAATCTTAGATCTCAAATTGATGTTACAGATCAGAATTTATTGTCAACATTAGGAAAAAGGATGGAAGTTGCAAAAGAGATTGGTCAGCTAAAGTCTGATAATAATGTAGCAATTTTACAAAATAAAAGATGGAACGAAATTCTCGGAAAGATGATTTTAGATGGAGAGGAGCATGGTTTAAGTGAAGAATTCATTTTAAGAGTTTTTAAAGCAATTCATCAAGAATCAATCAATAATCAAAAAAAAATATTAAATAAATAATCTATAAAATGTTATCAGAAAAAATAAAGTCTTTACCGATATCTCAGACGGTTGCAATGACAGCTAAAGCACATGATTTAAAAAACCAAGGAATAGATGTAATAACTCTAAGTGCAGGTGAGCCTGACTTTAATATTCCAGATTACATAAAAGAAGCTGCAGTTGAGGCTATTAACGATAATTATCATAAATATTCTCCAGTTGATGGTTATCTTGATTTGAAAAAATCAATTTGTAAAAAATTCAAAAGAGATAATAACTTAGATTATGATGTAGATCAAATAGTTGTTTCAACAGGAGCGAAACAATCAATTGCCAATGTTTGTATGTCACTTATAAATAAAGGGGATGAAGTCTTAATCCCTACTCCATATTGGGTAAGTTACAGTGCAATGGTGGCATTAGCCGAAGGAGTACCTGTGTTTATAAATCCAAATGAGGACTCAAATTATAAAATTACTGCTCAACAACTTGAATCTGCAATAACAGATAAAACAAAAATGTTAATGCTTAACTCACCTAATAACCCAAGTGGATCAGTTTTTACTGAACAAGAATATCTTGAATTTTCAAAAGTTCTTTCGAAGTATCCAAATATAATTATTGTGTCAGATGAAATTTATGAACACATAAATTATGGAGTAAAATCTGTAAGTTTTGCAAGCTTACCTGGAATGTTTGATAGAACAGTTACTGTAAATGGAATTTCAAAAGCTTATGCAATGACTGGATGGAGAATAGGATATTTAGGAGCCCCTAAAGTAATAGCCAAAGCTTGTAATAAAATGCAAGGTCAAATAACAAGTGGAGCAAATTGCATTGCTCAAAGAGCTACAATTAAAGCACTTGAAGAGTCTCCTGAAAAGATCCAATACATGGTCGACGAATTTAAGATTAGAAGAGATTTTATAATAGATCTTGTAACAAAAATCAATGGCTTTAATATAAAAAAACCTCCTATGGGAGCATTTTATATTTTTCCAGATATCTCAGAATTATTTGGTAAAACATTTAAAGGTGTAACTATAAATGATGCAAATGATTTATCAATGCTTATCCTTGAAAAAGCACATGTTGCAACTGTTCCTGGGGATGCTTTTGGTTATCCTAACTGTATTAGAATTTCTTACTCAGCTTCAAGAGAACAAATTGAAGAAGCAATAAAAAGAATAAAAGACTTATTATCTTGACTGAAATAGATAAATATTTTCCAAAATTAACTCAAGAACAAAAAGAAAAGTACTCTAAACTAGTTCAATTATACAAATACTGGAATTCAAAAGTAAATTTAATTTCTAGGAAGGACATAGATAATCTAGAGATTAATCACATTCTTCATTCATTGTCTATTGTAAAAATTGTAAGCTTTAAAGATTCAACATCAGTACTTGATGTTGGAACAGGTGGAGGTCTTCCGGGTATACCTTTAGCAATTTTTTTTCCAAAAGTTAATTTCACATTAATAGACAGTATTGGGAAAAAAATAAAAGTTGTAAAATCAATATGTAATGAGTTATCAATAAATAATGTAGATGCTATAAATGATAGAGTAGAAAATCATCTAGATCATTATGACTTTATATTGTCAAGGGCTGTTACTAGAATGGATAAATTTTATAAACTAGTTAATAAAAATTTTAGATTTAATTCATCAAATAAAATGAAAAATGGAATAATTTCATTGAAAGGTGGTAATCTAGATGAAGAGTTAAAAGATTTCGATGAAAAAAATATTTATGATATAAATGAATATTTTAATTATGAATTCTTTCAAACAAAAAAGATCATATATATCCCTTTTGAAAAATAAATTATGTTTCAAAAAATAATTTTTACATTTTTAAGCATTCTGGTCCTTTATAGTTGTAAAAGAGTCGATGATAAATCAACAACTAAAATTGAACCTTCAGAAGAATTAAAAGCTGAAATAATAAAAGAAGAAATAATTGAAGATCCTAAAAATGATTTAAAGCTTACTGATGAAAATATTATTGAATTTTTATATAAGTATGAAAAAAATAATAAAGAGAATAAAGTCAGAATTTATACTGACTTTGGACAAATTGAAATATTACTATATGATAATACGCCCTACCATAGATCGAACTTCATTTTCTTAGCTAAGAAAAAATATTTTGAAGGAACTCAATTTTATAGAGTTATAAATAATTTTGTTATTCAAGCGGGAAATAGTGATAATATTTCTATTTCCAATAAGAGAAAAAATATTGGAAAATATCTACTTCCAAATGATTTCAATAAAGGACACTTCCACAAAAGAGGAGCTATAAGTATGCCAAGTAGCTCTTTAGACAATCCATATAAAATGGCGTCACCTTTTGAATTTTTTATTGTCCAAAAAAAAGATGGAGCAAATCACTTAGACGGGAACTATACTGTTTTTGGAGAAGTTATAAAAGGAATGGATACAGTTGATAGAATAGCATCTATTCCAACAGATGAAATTGATTGGCCAATAAACAATGTTTACATTAATAAAGTTGAAATAATTGATTAAAAATTATCCCATAAATGGGTATTTGAAATCTTTTGGTGGAACAAAAACTTCTTTAATTAGTCTGGGTGAAACCCATCTCAGTAAATTTAAATAGGAGCCAGCCTTATCATTTGTTCCAGATCCCCTAGCTCCTCCAAATGGTTGTTGACCAACCACAGCTCCAGTACATTTATCATTAATGTAAAAGTTACCTGCACAATTTTTAAGTTTGTCAACAGCTTCACTAAGTATATATCTATCATCACAAAAAATTGCTCCAGTTAAAGCATATTCTGATGTCTCGTCAACTAAATTTAATGTTTTGTTCCAATCTTTATCATCATACTCAAAGATTGTAACTAAAGGTCCAAAGAGTTCAGTTTCCATTGAGTAATATTTTGCATTAGAAGTTTTGATAACAGTTGGTTCAATAAAGTATCCTTTTGACTTATCATATCCACCTCCAATTAAAATTTCAGCATCCTTATCTGATTTTACTTTTTCAATAACTCCTGCAAGCTTGTCAAATGAATTTTCATGAATCACAGCAGTCATGAAATTTTTAAAATCTTCTGGACTTCCCATTTTGATTTTTGAAATTTCAGATTTTAATTTTTCAAAAAAAACTTTAGATATAGATTTTGGTACATAAATTCTTGAAGCAGCAGAACATTTTTGTCCTTGAAACTCAAATGCACCTCGTATTACTGCAGTCACAAATTCATCAACATTCGCTGAGTTGTGAGCTATTATAAAATCTTTACCTCCTGTTTCCCCAACAATTCTTGGATATGAATTATAGTTTTCAATATTTGCTCCAATTTTTTTCCATAAACCTTTAAAAACTGATGTTGAGCCAGTGAAATGAATTCCAGCAAAGTGTTTAGATTTGAGAATGGTATTTGTTATCATTTCAGGATCGCCATAAACTGCATTTATAACACCATCTGGTAAACCAGCTTCTTTAAAAACATCAATTACAACTTTAGCAGAATAAATTTGATGATCACTAGGTTTCCAAACAACTGTATTACCCATCATTGCTGCACTACCTGGAAGATTACCAGATATCGCAGTAAAATTAAATGGAGTAACAGCATAAACAAACCCTTCAAGAGGTCTATAACCAAGCTGATTCCATACACCCGGATCAGATTTTGGCTGCTGACTGTAAATATGCTGCATACTATATACATTAAACTTTAAAAAATCTATAAGTTCACATGCTGCATCAATTTCTGCTTGAAAGATTGTTTTGGATTGAGCTAACATTGTAGCTGCATTAATTTTATCTCTATATGGTCCAGCAACTAATTCGGCAGCCTTTAAAAAAATAGATGCTCTTTCTTCCCACCTCATATTAGACCAATTTTCTTTAGCATCTAGGGCAGATTTTATTGCCAATTCTACATGTTTTTTTTCTGCTAGATAATATTTTCCTAGAATATGTTTATGATCATGTGGAGGAGACATAGAAGCAGTCTTTGAACTCTTAATAAATTTTCCACCAATCCACATTTTGACATCAGTTTTGGAGTTTCTGAGTTTTTTATATTCTTTTAAAACAGACTCCTTCTCAGGACTATTATTTCTGTATTCTTTTATTGGTTCGTTGATTGGAATTGGAACATTTACTATTGAGTTATTCATAACATAATTTTTGATTATTAAAATTAGTTTAATTTGATAATAATTTAATAAAAATACTTTTTTTTCTTGGCCCGTTTATAGTAAATTTGCTCACGTAAATTATAAAAATTTATGTCAAAAGACATAAGCATCCAAAATGGTGCTAATTTAAATTTAAAAGGACTTGCTTCAAAAGAATTTGAAGTTGCAAATAAAAGCTTAACCTACGCTCTAAATCCTGACGACTTCTTTGCTTTAGTTCCGCGTATGCTTGTTAAAGAGGGTGATTTTGTCAAGAAAGGTGATCCTGTCTTTTTTGATAAAAATGATGAAAATATTAAAATTGTCTCTCCAGTAAGTGGAAAAATTAAACAAATTGTAAGAGGAGAAAAAAGAAAAATTTTAAATGTAATTATTGATAGGAGTGGAGATGATGTCAGAAACTTTGATATTCCTGATTTAAAAAGTATTTCTGTTGAGAGTATTATTGAGCTATTAATAAAATCAGGTACGTTAGCATACATTAGACAAAGGCCATATAATATTATTGCCAGACCTAACAGGCTACCTAAATCCATCTTTGTCTCTTCATACAATACAGCTCCATATGCAGCAGATTACGAATTTTTAATGAGCGATAGGCTAAATGATTTACAAGTTGGAATTAATATTCTAGGAAAAATTATTAACAAGCCAATTAACTTCTGTGTCTCATCAACTAAAGAAAGTATTTTCAATCAACTCAAAAATGTTGACTTGTATAATATTAAAGGAAATCATCCAGCTGGAAATGAAAGCTTTCAAATTAATAGAATTGATCCTATTAACTCAGGTGAAGTAGTCTGGGTTGTAAAACCTGAAGATCTAGCTAATATTGGATCCTTTTTCAAAACTGGTCAATATTGTTCTGATAGAACTATAGCAATCTCTGGGGATTCTATTAATTCATCAAAATATTTTAAGACAACTATTGGTTCTGAAATTTCTTCATTATTCAATAAAAAGGATAATTTATCCACTTTAAACTGTAGAGTAATAAATGGAGATCCACTTAGCGGATCTAAGGTTGATTATTCTGGATTTATTGGATATTATAATAATACAATTTCTGTAATTGAAGAAGGAAATAATTACAGAATGTTAGGATGGCTTCCATTTATGTATAACTCAGTTCCTAGCCTTTCTAAAACTTCATTGTCATGGTTACTAGGAGGTGAGAAAAAAGTTAATACAAACCTAAACGGTGAAGAAAGAGCAATAGTTGTAACTGGAGAAATGGAAAAATATTTTCCTATGGATATTTTTCCAATGCAATTAATTAAAGCGTGTATGAGCGGTGATATTGAAAAAATGGAATCCTTGGGTATCTACGAAGTTGTACCTGAAGATTTCGGTTTAGTTGATTTTTCATGTACTTCAAAAATTGAGACACAAGAAATCATTAAAAACGGAATTGAAATAATGTTAAAAGAAGTAGGCTAATGGATTTTATTAGAAAACAAGTTGATATGCTAAAAAAACCTTTCGATAAGGGAGGTAAATTAGAAAAGTTATATCCTGCATTTAATGCATTTGAGACTATGCTCTTTGTTCCTAACCACACTACATCTAAAGGATCTCACATTAGAGATGGTGTTGATTTAAAAAGAACAATGATAACAGTAATAATAGCTCTTGTTCCTGCATTGTTTTATGGAATGTATAATACTGGTTATCAATATTATATTCAAACTGATATTCAGTTTACTTTTATTGATGCAGTTCTGCATGGTGCTTATAAAATTTTCCCAATGATTGCTGTTTCATACGCTGTTGGTTTAGCTATAGAATTTGCATTTGCAGTATACAGAAATCATCCAGTTAATGAAGGGTATTTAGTAACGGGACTTCTTATTCCAATGATAATGCCAATTGATATGCCATTATGGATGCTTGCAATATCAGTTATTTTTGCAGTATTAATTGCAAAAGAAGCTTTTGGTGGAACTGGAATGAACATCTTGAATCCTGCTTTAACTGCTCGTGCATTTGCTTTTTTTGCGTATCCTACATTTATGTCAGGTGATAAGGTGTGGGTTTCAGAAGCATCAAATGTAGATGGAATTTCTGGAGAAACCATACTAGGATCATTAGCTGCAAATGCAGAAGTTTCTTATTCTTCTTTTAGTATGTTCATGGGATCAATACCTGGTTCAGTTGCTGAGACTTCAGTGTTTTTTGTTTTGATTGGTGCATTACTTCTTATAATTACTGGGGTTGGAAGCTGGAGAATTATGTTAAGTGGTGTAATTGGAGCTTCTTTAGTTGGAATTTTATTTAATCTTTGGGGTGCAAATTCGCTGATGAGTTTTGAATGGTATAATCATCTTTTAGTTGGAGGTTTCGCTTTTGGTATTGTATTTATGGCCACTGACCCTGTCTCTGCAGCTCAAACAACAAAAGGAAAATGGATATATGGATTCTTAGTTGGTGTATTCTGTATACTTATTAGAGTATTTAATCCTGCTTATCCTGAAGGAGTAATGCTTGCAATTTTATTGATGAATGTTTTTGCACCATTGATAGACCACTATGTTATAGAATCTAATATAAGCATGAGAAGAAAAAGATGGCAAAGTATTAAATTAAAAGCTACATAATGAATAGGGAGTCAAATAAACACACATACATTTTTGCTACTATAATGGTTGTATCTGTTGCTTCAGTATTGTCCTTTACATCAGAGTCTTTGAAAGATCTTCAGAATGCAAATATTAAAAAAGAAAAGATGCAAAATATACTCTCTTCAGTTGGTATAAATGTAAGTAGAGATGAATCAGAGTCTCTATATGGTGATTATGTAAAAGAAGAGCTTTCATTAAAATCTGATGGATCTGTTGACGCAGAAGTAAATGCTTTTAATATTAATCTTGCACTAGAAGTAAAAAAAGATAAAGATGTTCAAAGATTTCCATTGTATATAGCTAATGTTGATGGTGATAAATTTTATGTAATACCATTAAGAGGAGCAGGTTTATGGGCAGAGATATGGGGTTATATAGCTCTTAAAGATGATATAAACACTATAAAAGGAGTCTCATTTGATCATAAGTCTGAGACAGCTGGACTCGGTGCTGAAATAACTGAAGATTGGTTTATAGATAGTTTTAATGATGAAAAAATTAAAGATTCGGAAGGAAACTTTGTTGGAGTGTATCTTACAAAAACAAATAATGATCCAGGGAATTCTGACAAAATGGATAATGAAATTGATGCTATATCAGGAGCAACAATTACTGGTGATGGAGTATCAGATATGATTATTGAGAGAATTGAAAACTATTTGCCATATTTTAATAGCTTAAATAATGAGTAACGAAAGAGAACCTTTATTTTCAAAAAAGAATAGAGCATTATTAACTGATCCATTGGATGATGATAATCCAATTACAGTTCAGGTTTTAGGTATTTGCTCTGCTTTAGCGATTACTGTTAAACTTGAACCTGCTGTTGTTATGACACTTTCAGTAATTTTTGTAATGGCAGCTGGAAATGTTATTGTTTCTATTTTAAGAAATATTATACCAACAAGAATTAGAATTATTGTACAGCTACTAGTTGTAGCAACACTTGTTGCACTTGTAGATCAATTTTTAAAAGCTTATGCATATGACGTGAGTAAACAACTAGCAATTTTTATTGGACTAATAATTACTAATTGTATAATAATGGGAAGATTTGAAGCTTTTGCACTTGGTAATGGTGTCTGGAAATCTTTTCTGGATGGAGTAGGTAATGCTGCAGGTTACGGATGGATTTTAATTGTTGTTGCTTTTGTTAGAGAGTTATTTGGTTCAGGTGAACTCTGGGGTGTCCCAGTTATACCTCAGTTTGTATATGATCTGGGTTATCAAGATAACGGGCTTATGTTGCTTTCACCTATGGCATTAATTGTTGTTGGAGTCTATATATGGATTCAGAGATATTATAACAGAAAACTAATAGAAAAAGATTAAATGGAAGACTTAGTTAATTTATTTGTCAAGAGTATATTCATTGAAAATATGGTATTTGCATATTTCCTTGGTATGTGTTCATATCTTGCAGTTTCTAAAACAGTAAAAACAGCTGATGGGCTAGGTAAAGCAGTAATCTTTGTTTTAACAATTTCTGTTCCTATCAATTATTTAATTGACCAATATTTATTAGCTCCTGGAGCCCTAACATGGATAGGACCTCAATTTCAAGATGTAAATTTATCTTTTTTAACATTCATAATGTTCATAGCTGTAATTGCATCAATGGTTCAATTAGTTGAAATGATTGTTGAAAAACTTTCTCCTACTTTATATGGAAGTTTAGGAATTTTTCTTCCACTTATTGCGGTAAACTGTGCAATACTTGGAGGCTCATTATTTATGCAACAAAAAGATTTTATAAATACTTTTGAATCTGCTGTTTATGGCTTTGGTTCAGGAATTGGTTGGTATTTAGCAATAGTTGCAATTGCTGCAATTAGAGAGAAAATTACATATTCTAATATTCCAGATCCATTAAAGGGTTTAGGAATAACTTTTATTATCACTGGTTTAATGGCTCTAGGTTTCATGAGTTTTATGGGAATTAAAATTTAAATAATGGATATAAATGTAATAATAGCTAGTACCATCGGTCTTTTTGTAATAACTCTTCTTTTAGTTACAATGCTTCTTGTTGCAAAAGAGAGACTTTTACCATCTGGTCCTGTAAGACTTGTAATAAATGGTGAGAAAGATGTAGAAGTAAGTTCTGGTGATACTTTGTTAACTACACTTGGAAATAATAAAATTTTTCTTCCGTCTGCATGTGGAGGAGGAGGAACTTGTGTGCAATGTAAATGTCAAGTATTAGAAGGAGGGGGTGAAATACTTCCAACTGAAGAACCTCATTTTACGAGAAAAGAAATATCTGAGGGTTGGAGGCTTGGATGTCAAGTTAAAGTTAAACAGGACATGAAGATTGAAGTACCTGAAGAAGTCTTTGGTATAAAAAAATGGGAAGCTAAAGTTAAAAGTAATTACAATGTTGCATCATTTATTAAGGAGTTTGTTATAGAGATACCTGAAGAAATGAATTATAAAGCAGGAGGTTATATTCAGATTGAGATTCCGGAATGTGATATTGATTATAATGATATTGATATAACATCTCATCCTAAAGAACATCCTGATGATCCTCAAAAATTTAAACTAGAATGGGATAATTTCAACTTATGGCCACTTAACATGAAAAATTCAGAGACAGTTGAGAGAGCATATTCAATGGCATCATATCCAGCCGAGGGTAAGGAAATCATGCTTAATGTTAGAATTGCAACTCCTCCATGGGATGGTAAAAAAAATCAATGGATGTCAGTTAATCCAGGAATAGCATCTTCATATATTTTCTCAAAAAAACCTGGCGATACAGTTACAATATCTGGTCCTTATGGTGAATTCTTTATTAATGAATCAGAAGCAGAGATGCTATATGTTGGTGGTGGTGCTGGAATGGCACCTATGAGATCACACTTATATGAGCTTTTTAGAACTATTAAAACAGGTAGAAAAGTAACCTTTTGGTATGGAGGTAGATCAAAAAGAGAGCTTTTTTATGTTGATCACTTCAGAGCTTTAGAAAAAGATTATCCAAACTTCAAGTTTTATATTGCTCTTTCAGAACCATTAGAAGAAGATAACTGGAAGGTTAAAGATTCTCTAGATGGACAAGGTGATGGTTTTGTCGGGTTTATTCATCAAGTTGTTATTGACAATTATCTTTCTAAACATGACTCACCGGAAGATATTGAAGTCTATTTCTGTGGTCCTCCATTAATGAATCAAGCAGTTGAAAAGATGGCTGAGGATTTTGGAGTTCCTCCTGAGAATGTAAGGTTTGATGACTTTGGTGGTTGATGAAATCAAAAATACTTCTTTTACTCACAATAACTCTATTAAATAGTTGCAATACAAATACTAATTTGTATAAAAGTATTAGAGGAAATGCTCTTGGAACAACCTATAGCATTATAGTTGAGACGAAATCTAATGAAGGTTTAATTGAAGATCAAATTGATTCTATTTTTAATCAAGTTAACTTATCAATGTCTACATACATAGATAGCTCAATAATTACAAGAGTTAATAAATCAGCAAAACCTGTTGAAGTTGACACTAATTTTATTAATGTATTTAATAAGTCAAAAGAGATTTGGTTAAACTCAAATGGTTTCTTTGACCCAACTGCTGGATCTTTTGTTAATTTTTATGGATTAGGTCCAGAAACTAGTAGCCAACAGATTAATGATTATAAAATTGATAGTTTAAAAAATATTGTGGGGTTTGGTAAAGTGACCCTTAACAATAACAATGAAATTGTTAAATCAAATAAAGACATATTCTTGGACTTTAATGCAATTGCAAAAGGATACTCAGTTGATTTAATTAATGATTTATTTATTAAAAGTGGTTATGAAAACTTTTTGATTGAGGTTGGGGGAGAAGTTATAGCAAAAGGTGTTTCCAATAAGGGAAATAGATGGAAAGTTGCAATTCAGAACCCTCTAGAGATGAATAAATTCTACTCTGAAATATATCTTGATAATAAGTCTCTCGCAACTTCAGGTAATTATAGAAAGTTCAGAATCGACCCTATCACTGGAGATAGATATACACATATTATAAATCCTATTACAGGTAAGTCAACTTCTAATAGTATTCTGAGCGCATCTGTCATATCTGACCTATGTATTACTGCTGACGGATGGGCAACTGCATTAATGTTAATGGATCCATATCAAAGTACAGAAATTATAAATAATATAGATAATATAGAGTCACTGTTACTTATTTCAAAAGATGGAAAAATTATTCCTGTAAAATCTAATGGATGGGATTTAATCACTAAATGATTTTCTAGCAATAGGAATTACATCATTTATCTGCAATCCATATTTTAGTTTTATCTCTTCAGAAAAATTTTCAGTATAATAAACCATCTCTACTTCAAATCCAGCTTTTTCAACTCTCTCTTTAAAGTCCAAACCATATTCTCTTACATGATCATACTGTCCAAAATATTTCTGTCTATCTTTCTTAGAAATTATTGATTGATCCTCAAAAGTTTCATTTCTATTAAAGTTAATAGGTACCTGAAGGATTGCAACTCCACCAGACTTTAAAACTCTAAAAATTTCACTTAAAGCTTTTATATCATCATCAATATGTTCAAGAACATGATTACATATTATTAAATCAAAAGATTTATTCTCAAAATTCATTGACTTAATATCTCCTTTTATATCTGCTAATGGTGATTTTAAATCAAAAGTTAAGTAGTTCCAGTTTTGATTTTTTTTAAATTTTTTATAAAAAATTTGTTCTGGTGCAACGTGCAAAACTTTTAGTTTTGAGTCAAGAAAATTTGTTTCGTTAACAAGGTACAACCAAAGAAGCCTATGTCTTTCCAGAGATAGTGTTCCAGGTGATAATGCATTTCTTCTTATTTTTTTATAACCATATGATAAAAATTTTGAGTATCCATTGCCATCAATTGGATCATAAAATCTTTTTCCTTTGAATATAATTTTTAAAATTGGTAAAAAGTAGAAGCTATATTTTATTAGTAACTCTCTTGGTAAGAATTTTAAAATATATTTCATCTATTAAAAAAAATTATTGAATTTATCTTCTTCGTTAGATTCAATGCCAAGAGCTTGGTAAATATATTTGAATGTTGATAATAACTCTGGCTTACCATCAATAACTGCAATATTATGTTCAAAATGAGCACTCTGAAGTCCGTCTAGAGTCACAAAGGTCCAACCATCATCATTTATTTTAATTTTTTCAGTTCCTAGATTTATCATTGGTTCTATTGCCAATACTAAACCATTTTTGATTAGTTTTCCGGTTCCTTTTTTTCCATAGTTTGGAACTTCTGGTAATTCATGAAGACTTTGACCTAATCCATGTCCCACAAGCTCTCTTACAATCCCATAACCATGAATTTTAATATAGCTTTCTATTGCATCACCTATATCACCAATTCTATTACTCTCTTTCATTGATTCAATTCCTTTATAAAGTGATTTTTTTGTTACATCTAATAATTCTTGAACTTCTTTGGATACCTCACCTACAGAAAAAGTATATGCGTGATCACCATAGAATCCATCTTTTAGAACTCCACAATCTATTGAAATTATATCACCACTTTTTAACGGTGTATCACATGGAATACCATGAACAACTTCATTATTTATACTTACACATAATGTGTTTGGAAAATTATCATATCCCTTAAACCCTGGCTTAGCTTTATTATCAAGTATAAATTCTTCTGCAATCTTGTCAAGATATAAAGAAGTTATTCCAGGTTTAATTTTCTCTGCTAATAAACCTAAGGTCTTTGAGACTAATTGGGCACTTTCCCTAATTTTTTGAATTTCATTTATATCTTTTAGTATCATTCTATAAAATATACATGTTTATAGTCTTCATCATTTAAAATTTTGAGGATATCAATCTCTAGACTCTCCTTTGGAAATTCAACAATTCTATTAACCTCAGTATTATCTAAATTAAAAATAATCGTTGGTGTATTGGTTATATTTTTGTTCACTTCATAACCCATTTCAGACTTTTTATTTGGATTAAGTAAAATAATTTTTAATTTATTTTCGGGAAAATTAAGCTCCTTTAGAATTTTAATTAATCTAGGTATTTCTCGCTGAGAATCATGGCATAATGTATTCATGAATATTTCAATATCGTAATTATATAACTCAGAGAAATTATCTATATCTATTTTTTCAACTGTATAGTTTTCAAAATTTTCATTAAACCAATATGTTTTAGGCGAGTTTTTTAAATAATCTATATCTACTACTCCTTCTTCTAAAAGATAATTTTGATTCTGAGAGCAGCTTGTAAATAAAATAGCTATAAATAATAAATATATCTTTTTCATATTAGCAATGATTCCCCTTCCATCTCTATAGGAGTTTCTATACCAAGAATATCAAGTATAGTTGGAGCAATATCTGCGAGCACTCCATTGTTAATTTCTTTGTTTTCACAATTAACTAGAATTATAGGTACTGGATTGATAGTATGTGAAGTGTTTGCTGAGCCATCATCATTAATCATTCTCTCACAATTGCCGTGATCAGATATAACAATTGATATATATCCTTCTTTGGTTGCTTCATTTATAATACTTCCAAGATGATTGTCTACTGCTTCGCAAGCTTTAACTGCAGCAGTAAAATTTCCTGTATGTCCTACCATATCAGGATTAGCAAAGTTCAAGCATATAAACTCAAATTTACCTTTTTTGATTTCTCGTATTACATTTTTAGTTACTTCATCAGAGCTCATCTCAGGTTTAAGATCATAGGTAGCTACTTTTGGTGATGGACATAAAATTCTTTCCTCATTTTTGAATTTTTCCTCGTTCCCACCATTAAAAAAGAATGTCACGTGTGGATATTTTTCGGTTTCAGAAATTCTGAGTTGATTAAAATTATTTTTTGAAATTACCTCTCCAAGAGTATTCTTAAGAATCTTATTCTCAAAAATTGGTTTTGCAATTTTAAAATTTTCATCATAATTAGTAAGTGTGTATAAATTACTCACAGATTTAGTCATTTCATGATCTAGATAATCCTTTTCACATAAGGCGGATGTTAGCTGTCTTCCTCTATCAGTCCTGTAATTAAAAAATATTACCGTATCATCAGGATTTAGTTCATGAATTGGATTGCCATCTGAGTCTACCTTCAAGAGTGGCTCTATAAATTCATCTGTTACTCCTCTTGAATATGAATTATTTATATCATTTGTCAAATCAGTTGACTTGGTTCCAAGAGAATTTGAAATTAGATCATACGCTTTCTTAACTCTCTCCCATCTATTATCCCTATCCATTGAATAGTATCTACCAATTATAGTTGCAAGTTTGCCTCCATTTTTTTTACTAAAAGTTTCAACAGATTTTATAAAATCAATTCCAGATTTTGGATCAACGTCTCTACCATCAGTAAATGCATGTATATAGATTTTATCTTTAATCTCGGATAAGGATAAAATAATCTCTTTTAAATGGTCTATATGAGAGTGAACACCCCCGTCTGAAACTAGACCCATTAAATGAACATTTGAAGAATTTTTTTTAGTATAGTTAATTATATCATTAAAATGACTTTTATTTCTAAACTCACCTTCTTTAATACTGTTATTAATTTTAAGAAGATCTTGCAGAACAATCCTTCCGGAACCAATATTCATATGACCAACTTCACTGTTTCCCATTTGACCTTTTGGTAAACCAACTTTTTCACCGTGAGTTATTAAAAAATTATTTGGGTAATTCTCAATTAACGAATTAAAATTTGGAGTGTTTGCCTTGTCAGGTGCAGATGCATCTTTGTTATCTGCAATTCCCCATCCATCAAGAATTAATAGTAAGACTTTCTTGTTCAATTTTTTATTTAAAGATACAAATATCATTAAGTAGATTTGTTAATATGATTAGGAAAAAATATATTGTTATATAATATGTTAGAGGGTAAAGTATATAAATCAACAGGGAGTTGGTACCTAGTAAAATCAAAAAATAAATTTTTTGAATGTAGAATAAAGGGAAAAATTAGACTTAAGGATATCTCTACTACAAATCCAATATCAGTTGGTGATGATGTAATATTTGAAATAGAAGATCAAAATACCGGTATTATTTCAGATATTTTACCTAGATCAAATTATATAATTAGAAAATCAGTAAAACTTTCTAAACAGTATCATATAATTGCCTCTAATATCGATTTATCAATACTAGTTGTTACACTAGATAACCCTGTAACAACAAATAACTTTATTGATAGATTTTTAGTTACCTGTAAGGCTTATGACATTCCTGTTATTTTGGCCTTTAACAAAATTGATACCTTTCAAAAAAATGAAGATGATAAAATTAAAGAAATGATAAACATGTATAATCATATAGGATATAATTGTGATTTAATCTCGGCCAAATTTGGGGATGGAGTAGATAATTTAATCGCAAAAATGAAAAATAAAACTTGTATGATATCTGGTCATAGTGGAGTAGGTAAATCAACTTTAATTAATTACATATCTCCTGGTTTAAGCCTGAAGACAAAAGAAATATCATCCTCGCATAATCAGGGTCAACACACAACCACACATGCAGAAATGTTTGATCTAGATTCAAATATAAGGGTAATTGATACTCCTGGAATAAGAGGATTTGGTCTTGTAGATATTTCAAAAAATGAACTTGGGGATTTTTTTCCAGAATTTTTTAAAGCAAAAGACAAATGTAAATTTAAAGATTGTCTTCATCTAGATGAACCAAATTGTAATATAAAAAGTGAAATAATAAATGGTGAAATTTTTGAATCGAGATATAACACTTATTTAGATATGCTGAAAGACCATAATATTTATAGAAAATCAGATGAAAGTAGTAATTCAGAGAGTTAATAAGTCATCAGTTGAGATAAATAATAAGATTAAATCTGAAATTCAAAAAGGATTACTTGTCTTAATAGGAATTGGTTTAGATGATGATAAAAAAGATGCAGAATGGCTAGCAAATAAAGTTCTAAACTTAAGAATATTCAATGATTCAGAAGGAGTTATGAATAAATCCGTATTGGATATTAATGGTGAATTGCTTCTAATCTCTCAATTTACGCTGTTAGCATTAACTAAGAAAGGAAATAGGCCATCTTATATAAAGTCTGCTAATCATCAAATTGCAATCCCTCTATATGAGCATTTTATTAAGACTTGTAAAGATCAGATTGATGATAAGGTAAAAACTGGAACTTTTGGTGCTGATATGAAAGTTTCACTTATTAATGATGGACCAGTAACAATAATAATTGATTCAAAAAATAAAGAGTAATATTACATTACAATTACTTCTTCTTCAAGCTCAATATCAAATTCATTAAATACTGAGTCCTTAATTCTTTTAGTAAAATTTATAATTTCATTCCCTGATGCATTGCCGAGATTAATTACTACTAAAGGTTGATTCTTATAAACTCCTACATTTTTATCATTAATTTTTTTAAATCCACATTTATCAATTAACCATGCAGCTGGAACTTTAAAATAATTTGAATCAGTTTTAAAGAAAGGAATTTCAGTAAATTTTTCTTTAAGTTTTTGAAATTTAGAATAGCCTATAACAGGGTTCTTAAAAAAACTTCCACAATTACCATATTGTTTTGGATCTGGAAGTTTCGAGTTTCTAATTTTAATTACCTCATTTGAAATCTTTTTTAAATCTAGTCTAGATTCCGAAAGATTATTCAAATCTGGATAATCAATATTATATAAATGATTTGATTTTGTTAGATTAAATGTGACAGAAGTTATTATAAATTTATTCTTAAGTTTTTTTTTAAAAATGGATGATCTGTAAGTAAATTCACAATCTGACTTACTTAAGTTAACTTTATCAAGAGAGTCAATCATTATACCTGAGCAACTATCGAATACATCTTCTAACTCTACACCATAAGCCCCTATGTTTTGAATTGGAGAAGCACCAACATTACCAGGAATTAATGACAAATTTTCAATACCACCAAAATCTTTATCCACTGCCCACTTAACAAATTTATGCCAGTTCATGCCAGCAGATACTTCAACTTGAACTTTGTCAGGACCTTCATCTAAGATCTTTATACTTTCTTCTTTTAGATTAATAATAGTTCCTTGATAATGCTTTGTAAATAATATATTACTACCACCTCCAAGAATAAATAGATTGTTATTTAACTCTTTGTTGTTTAATACCTCTAAGAGATCATTGGTGCTACTTGACTCAACTAACACATCACAACTAGCATCTACTTTAAATGTATTGAGCTTTTTTAATGAAGCATTTTTATTTACAATCATAAGCTATCCAATAAATTCTTTAAGACCTAGTTTAATAATCTTAATTGCATTTTTTAATTTTTCTGAATTTAGAACAAATGCAATTCTTACCTCATCTTTTCCGTAATTTTCTGAACTATAAAAACCTGAAGCTGGAGATAGCATTACACTTTGGTTTTTATATGAAAAATCTGTCAAAAGAAACTTTGCAAAATCTTCTGCATTTTCAATTGGTAACTTTATAATAGAATAAAATGCACCCATTGGATTAGAAAACTTAATATTATCGATTTGACTTAATTCATTAATAATAACTTCTCTTCTTTTATAGTATTCCTTTATTACATTTTCTATATAGTCTTCTCTTGAATTTAAAGCATGATTCGCAGCAATTAATGCTAAAGTAGGAGGAGATAATCTAGTAAGAGCAAACTTTAAACAAGTCTCAATGAATTCAGAGTTTTTAGATACAATAAATCCAACTCGAGCTCCACATAGACTATATCTTTTAGAAGTTGAATCAATTAAAATAGCATTTTCCGAAAATTTTTCATCTTCAAGAATTGAAAAATGCTTAGTATCGGTATAAATAAACTCTCTATAAACTTCATCAACAACTATAAATAAGTCATTTTTTTTAGCAAGATTGGCAATGTTTATTATTTCCTCTTGAGAGTAGACATATCCTGTTGGATTACAAGGATTACATAATAAGATTGCTTTTGTTTTACTATTAATCTTCTTTTCAAATTCATGAATTGATGGTAAAGCAAAATTATCTTCAATTTTTGATGTAATTGGAATAACATTAACATCAGAAGCCAATGCAAAACCATTATAATTTGCATAAAAAGGTTCAGGAATAATGACCTCATCACCTGGATCACAAATAGAATTCATTGTAAATGAAAGGGCTTCGCTAGCACCAACAGTAGTTATAATATCATCAGGAGAAACATATATACTATGTTTTTTGTAATAATTGCAAACATTGTTTCTAAATTCAAGTGATCCTTGAGAATATTCATATTTTAATAAATCTAAATCAGTTTCCTTAACTGCATTAAGAGATTCAACTGGAGATTTTATATCAGGCTGACCAATATTTAAATGAAGAATTTCAATTCCTCTTTTTTTTGCATCATCAGCATATGGTACAAGTTTTCTAATTGGTGAAGGAGGAATCTTATTACCTTTTTTTGATATTGATGGCATATATTTAACTTAATTTTGTAAATATACTTCAAGGTATGTTATTTTTGTTTTACTTTAAAATATTTATCATCTGATGCCAATTCCTTCTAAATATGAACATATTGAAATTGAAAAGAAATGGTATTCATATTGGATGGAAAACAATCTTTTTAAATCTATTCCAAATGATAAAGAACCATTTACAATTGTAATACCTCCTCCAAATGTTACTGGACTTCTTCATATGGGTCACATGCTTAACAATACTATCCAAGATATATTGGTAAGGAGGGCTAGGATGTTAGGTAAAAATGCATGTTGGGTTCCTGGTACTGATCATGCATCCATTGCAACTGAAGCGAAAGTTGTTGAGAATCTAAAGAAAAAAGGAATAAATAAGTTAGATATTTCTAGGGATGAATTTTTAAAATATGCATGGGATTGGACGGAAAAATATGGTGGTGGAATACTTGAACAATTAAAAATGTTGGGATGTTCATGTGATTGGGACAGAACTAAGTTTACATTGGATGATGAGATGTATGAATCTGTTTTAATTGCCTTTAAAATTCTTCATGATAAAGGATTAATTTATAGAGGATACAGAATGATTAACTGGGATCCAGAGGCTAAAACTACTGTCTCTGATGAGGAAGTAAATTATGTTGAGGAACAATCAAATTTATACTATCTAAAATATAAAATCGTGGATTCAGATCAAGAGATGATTATCGCAACAACAAGACCCGAAACTATATTTGGTGATACTGCAGTATGTGTTAATCCTAAAGATAAAAGATATAAATCTATGATTGGTAAACAAGCTATTGTTCCAATTTGTGACAGAAAAGTACCAGTAATTGCTGATCCTTATGTTGACGTTGAGTTTGGAACAGGATGTCTTAAGGTAACCCCTGCTCACGACATAAATGATTATAATCTAGGAAAAAAACATAACCTTGATACTATAGATATTTTTGATACAAATGCTAATCTTAATCAACATGGTCTTCATTATGAAGGCAAAAATAGATTTGTTGTCAGAAATGAAATGGAAGATGAGCTTATTAAAAATAAGTTATTAATAAAAAAGGAAAATTATGTCCATAATGTTGGTAGATCAGAAAGAACAAATTCTGTGATTGAGCCCAAAGTTTCAAAACAATGGTTTTTAAAGATGGACGAAATAACTAAGCCAGCTATTATAAATGTATTAGAAAACGAAAACATAAAGTTCTTTCCTAATAAATTCAAATCAACATATAAGTACTGGCTTGAAAATATAAAAGACTGGAACATATCAAGACAGCTATCTTGGGGTCATCAAATCCCTGTTTTTTATTATGGTAACGATGATGAGTATATAGTTGCTACTTCAAAAGAAGAAGCTCTTAAAAAAGCAAACGAAGACTTAAAATTAAATTTAAAAGATTCAGATCTGAGTCAGGATCAAGATGTACTTGATACTTGGTTCTCTTCTTGGTTATGGCCAATCTCTGTATTTGATGGAATTAGAAATCCTGATAATGAAGAAATCAAATATTATTACCCTACACAAGATTTGGTTACAGGTCCTGATATAATCTTTTTTTGGGTTGCAAGAATGATAATTTCAGGTTATGAATTTAGAGACGAAAAACCATTTTCTAATGTATACTTTACTGGAATTGTTAGAGATAAACTTAGAAGAAAAATGTCTAAACAACTCGGCAATTCACCCGATGCTATTAAATTGATTGAAGAATATGGTGCAGATTCAGTAAGAGTAGGTTTAATGCTAAGCTCAGCTGCTGGTAATGATCTATTGTTTGATGAATCACTGTGTCAGCAAGGTAAAAATTTTACAAATAAACTCTGGAATGCATTGAGACTTGTTGATGGTTGGGATACTGACTCACAAATTAAACAGCCTAAAGTTAATCAACTGGCATTAAATTGGTATAGAAATAAATTCAACAATACTTTAGAGTCTATAGATAGTAACTTTGAAAGTTACAGGATTTCAGATGTTTTAATGTCTTCATATAAATTAATATGGGATGACTTTTGTTCATGGTTATTAGAAATATTAAAACCTGAATATGGTAAGAAAATTGATCAAAAGTCAAAGTCTGATTTAATTGAATTATTTATCAATAATTTGAAAATTATCCATCCATTTATGCCTTTTCTTTCAGAAGAAATATATCATAATCTTGAGGGTAAAGTCTCTAAACCAATAACAATAAGTTCATGGCCAAATAAGGAAGAATATGACATACAGCTGATTAATAATTTTGAAATTACAAAAGAAATTATTTCACAAATAAGAAATTATAGAAAGGAAAAAAATATTCCTTTTAAAACATCAATTAAATTATACTGCATTCCATCTAATAAACCAATTGGTAATATTGATGTTATTCAAAAAATTGGATTTGTTGAGGATATAATTGAATCTGAAAAAGCTGACTTTGGTTTAGTTAAATCTTTTATAATAAAAAATTATGAGTTTTTTATTCCACTGGATGAAGGTTTTGATAAAGATTCTGAAATCAAGAAATTAAATAAAGAACTTGAATATAATATTGGTTTTCTAAAGTCTGTAGATAGTAAATTAAAAAACAAAAATTTTATAAGTAATGCACCTAAAGAAATTATAGATAAGGAAAAACAAAAAATTATCGATACAGAACAAAAGATAAAATCTATAAAAAAGTCAATTTCAGAACTTTCCTAACTTGGCTATTTCAGAAATTCCTCCAATAACTCTATCTCCTTCCTTAATAAGAAGTTGAGAATTCAATGGAAGAAATAGGTCAACTCTTGATCCAAACTTTATAAAGCCTGAGTCCTCACCTTGAGCTACCATTAAGCCTTCATTTGCATAATTAACTATTCTCCTTGCAACCATTCCAGCAATCTGTCTGTACATAATATTTCCAAAATTTTTATTTTTAATTACTATAGTTGTTCTTTCATTTTTATCAGAAGATTTTGGATGCCAAGCTACTAAATATTTACCATGATGATGTTTTGAGTATAACACTTCACCAGATACTGGATATCTGTTGACGTGAACATCAAATGGGGATAGAAAAATAGATACTTGTAATTTATTTTCTTTAAAATACTCATTTTCAAATGTCTGCTGAATATTGACTACCCTACCATCAGCAGGACTTATGATATGATCAGTCTTTTTATTTATTTTTCTTTTTGGATTTCTGAAAAACCATAATATAAATAGTAAAAGAATTAGTGCACTAGTTTGAAGAAGACTCTTTATAGTTGATGGTTCTTCAAAAAGAACTTCTAAAATAATAACGTCCATAGACACAACTATGAAAAAAAGAATTATAATATTAAAGCCTTCCTTATGAAACATTATAAAATGGTTATTATTAGAACAATAAAGGAATTTCCAATTGCACTATCTAATCTATCAAATAAGCCTCCGTGTCCAGGTATTATATTTCCGCTATCTTTTACACCAGCTTTTCTCTTAATTTTGGATTGAACAATATCTCCAAAAAGTCCAAAAATTGGTATAATGAATCCAAGCACTATAGTTTTCCAGAAAGGGAATATTTCTTGTATAAAATTAAATGAAACATAACTGAATAAAACTGAACAAAATAATCCACCAATAAAACCCTCCCACGTTTTATTTGGTGAAGCTTCAATTTTTAAATTATTTCTACCAAATAATGATCCAAAAAAATAAGACATAGTATCACTTATCCATATTAAAATAAAAATAAACAAGATTAGATATGGGTTGTATATAGCATTACCACTAAATGGAATATAAATCAGAGCTATCATTGATACTGAAACATATAACGGGGGGATAAAAGGATGATTATACTTATATCCCTTAGATTTAATTTTTTGATACAGTGAATTAGCTTCATATGTTGATATTAATGTAAAAATTAAAAAAACAGTTATGAATGTCTCCATACTAATAACTATTGATGCAAAAATTATTACTATGTAGAGAATTCCACTAATTAATCTTGGAAGAAAATTAATCATCACTCAAAATAAGATAGATATCTTTGGCACTATTACCGTAAGTTAAAAAGTTATCTTCATTCAGCTTATTTTTTACTACAATAGTTGTAATATTTGAAGGAAACTTTGTTTTGTATTTATATTTAAGCTTAGTCATGCCTTCACTTAGGTCAGATACAAATTGATCCATACGAGCCAAAATTATTACTACTGGAGGAAGATTTTCAATTTTGTTATTCTTAATCTGTTTGTTGCAAATTAATATTCTTCCTGAATTTGAAAGTAAATATTCACAATCAGTGACAAGTGCTTTGACTTTTTCGTTATCAATATTTCTAATCAATCTTATATCAAGATTTTTAGAGATATCTGTATCAAGTGAACAAACATTGTCTATCTCCCAATTATTTTCTCCAATAATTTTTTCAAAGACATCTTTTGTAGAATTTTCATGATCTAGATAGATGAATCTACCACCTGATTCTGTAAAATTTTTGGCAAAAATTAAATCCAGAGATGATTCATCAGAAATAGAGGTATCATCAGGCTCCTGGTTATCTTTCTTCTTATTTTTAAAAAAGTTCCAAAAGCTCAAAATAATTATTTTTTATTTTCATCTTGTTCATCTTTTTTAAATGGTCTTTCACCAAGAATTTTAACAAGATCTTCTTTAAAGATTACTTCTTTCTCCAACAGTCTTTTAGCAAGTTCTGATAGTTTGCTTTTGTTTTTCTTAAGAATATCACAGGCTCTTTTATATTGTTTTTCAATAATAAGTGATATTTCTTCGTCTATTTTTTTTGCAGTTTCTTCAGAGTAAGGCTTAGTGAAATTATAATCAGTCTGCCCACTTGAGTCATAATATGTAATGTTACCGATTTTATCATTTAAACCATAAACAGAGACTATTGCTCTTGCCTGTTTAGTAACTTTTTCTAAATCGCTCAAAGCTCCAGTGGAGATTTTATTAAACATTATCTTTTCTGCTGCTCTTCCACCTAGAGTAGCACACATTTCGTCTAGCATTTGTTCTGTTCTTACAATCATTCTCTCCTCTGGTAAATACCAAGCAGCCCCAAGAGACTGACCTCTTGGAACAATTGTTACTTTAACAAGAGGAGCTGCGTGTTCAAGAAGCCAACTTACAATTGCATGACCTGCTTCATGAAAAGCTATTGTATTCTTCTCTTCTTTAGTGATTATTTTATTCTTTTTCTCTAAACCACCTACAATCCTATCTACTGCATCAAGAAAATCTTGTTTACCAACAGATTTCTTATTGTTTCTTGCAGCTATTAATGCTGCTTCATTACAAACGTTTGCAATATCAGCACCAGAGAAACCAGGTGTTTGTTTTGCTAAGAAGTCAATGTCTAAAGTCCTACTCTTTTTTAATGGCTTTAAATGAACTTGAAAGATTTCTCTTCTTTCATTCAAGTCAGGTAGGTCTACAAATATCTGTCTATCAAATCTACCAGCCCTCATTAATGCTTTGTCAAGGACATCAGCTCTGTTTGTTGCAGCAACAACTATAACATTAGTATCTGTACCAAAACCATCCATTTCTGTTAAAAGTTGATTAAGAGTATTTTCTCTTTCATCATTAGATCCGGTAATATTACTTCTACCCCTAGCTCTTCCTATGGCATCTATCTCATCAATAAAAATTATTGATGGAGATTTATCCTTTGCTTGCTTAAACAAATCTCTAACTCTTGAAGCACCTACTCCAACAAACATTTCAACAAAATCAGAACCAGAAAGAGAAAAGAAAGGAACTTTAGCTTCACCTGCTACAGCTTTTGCAAGAAGAGTTTTTCCAGTTCCTGGTGCACCTACTAAAAGAGCACCTTTTGGAATTTTACCACCTAAAACAGTATATTTTTTTGGATTCTTTAAAAAATCAACTATTTCTTGAACTTCTTCTTTTGCGCCCTCAAGACCAGCTACATCCTTAAATGTAACTTTTACTAAAGTATTCTGATCAAATAATTTTGCTTTTGATTTACCAATATTAAAAATTTGCCCACCTGCACCTCCAGCACCACCAGACATTCTTCTCATTAAGAAAATCCATACTCCAATTATTATAATAATTGGCAGAAATCCTAAAAGAACATCAAGCCATCTATTCTCCATAGTCATAAATTCGATTGAAAAGTCTAAATCTTGAGTTTGTTTAATTTGCTGAAGATTGGTTTCAAATAATTCTGGAGTACCAATTTCAAATTGATAGTGAGGCCCAGCTAGATTATCTTGTCCTAAAAAGTTTTTTGATCTAGCTCTTTTATGTATGTCTTTTTCAAGAGCATTTTCATTTAATGTTACTCGGGCATATCTCTGGTTAATTATTGTGACTCTCTCCACATCTCCATTCTTTAAATAATTTTCAAAAGATGAGATATCAGTTGGTTGAGTATTTTGAATACCATTATCTCCACCAAGTAGTCCAATACTGATTATAAAAAAGACAATTGATGCATAGAACCAGTATATATTAATTTTTGATTTATTATTTTTTTTCTTGTTTGCCATTTTTAAGCATTTAATTCAACGTTTGTAATTTTTGCATCACCCCAGAGGTTCTCAATATCATAATATTCTCTAATTTCTCTTTGAAAAACATGAACTACTACATTAACATAATCAATTAGAACCCATTCCTGATTTTCATTTCCTTCAATACTAAATGGTTTTTCCTTTAATTCTTTACTCACATGTTTTCTGATTGAGCTAACAATTGCTGTAACATGAGTATTTGATGTGCCCGTACAAACTATAAAATATCCACAAACAGTGTTAGTAATATTTGTTAGGTCCATTAAATTTACATCTACACCCTTAACATCTTCAATACCGAATATAATTTTACTAATTAATTCAGATTCTGCTGACTTGGGTTTAACCATTAATCTTTTCTTTTTTCAAATTTATTACTTTTAATAATATGACTGCATATAACATCATCAAAGTTAATGCCACTAAGTCAACAAATGACAAAGTGAAGATGTTAATTAAATCAAAAAAAATAAATAATAAAGATGTTATATCTGCAAAATATCAGTACAAGGGTAAAGGGCAATTAGCTAGAAGGTGGTTCTCTAGTTATGGAAATAACCTTTTATGCTCGTTATATCTTGAATTTACTAAAGATTTTATCTCACCTATATATGCATTAAATTTTGCAACATCACTTTCAGTTCTTAAAACTGTAAATTTTTTTAGTAAAGAAAAGTGCTTTATTAAGTGGCCAAACGACATTTTGTCAGAAAACAGGAAGATATCGGGAATATTAATTGAAAATAATTTTAAGAGTAGTCATTTATCATATTCAATAATAGGTACTGGGATAAACGTAAATCAAACAAGATTCAATAATCTTAAGCATGCAACATCTTTAAAACAAATAAGTGGTAAAAATATTGATTTAGATGAAGTTTTAGATCAATTACTAAAAAATTATGCAACTTATTTTAAAAGAATTCATGATATTAATTATTTATCCAAAGAATTCAATCAAAATTTATATGGAAAGAATAAATGCAAATTTCTAATAAAAGAAAAAATATTTAATGGAAAAGTTGAAAGAGTCTTACATAATGGAAATTTAGTTGCCCAAATAGAAAATATTGGATCAAAAGAATTTAAATCTTCAGAGATAAAAATAATTTTTTAAACCCAGTTTTCAGGATCATTTCTCCAGTCCATAAGTCTGGCTGCCTCATCTTCAGATATAGATCCTTCAGATAAAATCATTTCAACTAAAGTATTAAAATCTGCTAATGAGTTAATTGGAATGTTTTCATTTTGAAACCTTTGATTAGCAAAATCAAAGTTATATGAGAATATAGAAAGCATTCCACTTACATTAAAACTTTCATCTCTCAAAGCGTTTATAGCATTAAGACTACTTTTTCCTGTACTTATCAAATCTTCAATCACAATAACTTCAGATCCTTTATCAATAAATCCCTCAATCTGATTTTTTAATCCATGATTTTTAGGTTCTGGTCTGACATAAGAATATGGAAGATTTAACCTTTCTGCAATCAATGCTCCAATTGCTATAGCACCAGTAGCAACTCCAGTAATTGATATATTCTCTCCATATTTATTTTTAATAATTTCAGACATTTTTTCTGCAATAAATTTTCTAATCTCAGGATATGAGAGCAGTAATCTATTGTCACAGTAAATTGGAGATTTTATACCGCTTGTCCATGTGAATGGATTTTTGGTATTTAATTTAATTGCATTAATTTGTGTGAGATAATTTATAGTTTGCTCAGCAACTTTTTTATCTAGAACCATTGTTACAAATGTATAAAGTTTTTTTCAACCAAAAGCCCCTTGTTTTAACTGATAAAATACTTGAGACATCTGATTCATCTCCATTAATTTTTATAAAATATACTACTGCATCATTAATTATTAAAGCATTAAAGTCTAAGAACAATGAAAAGGTTTATTTATATCATAAAAATATGGATAAGCTATGGGAAATATTTTTAAAAAAATTTCCTGTAATTCAGGCTGCTGGTGGATTAGTTGAAAGAACTGACGGAAAATTACTTTTCATATTTAGAAATGACAAATGGGATCTTCCAAAGGGTGGAGTTGAAAAAAAAGAACTAATAATTGAAGCTGCTAAAAGGGAAGTAACAGAAGAGACGGGTGTTGCAGATATTATTGTTAATAATCAGTTATCTGAGACTTATCATATTTTTAAAAAGGGTAAAAATTATAGATTAAAAAAAACATATTGGTTTAAAATGTCAACCTCCTATATGGGCCCCCTAGTTCCTCAAGTCGAGGAGGGTATAATGAAGACAGAATGGATATCATATGATGATATTAATAATCTTTTAAAAAATGCATTTGAAAATATAAGGCTAATAGTACTAGAAGTTCTAAATAGTAATTCCTTTAGGAATAAATAATTGGTAGTCACCCTTATTCCTTATTAGCTCTCTTACAATACTACTGCTTATATATGAGTTTTCTACAGAAGTTAAAAAGAACACAGTCTCAATATCTGAAATCTTTCTATTTGTAAGTGCAATGCTTTTTTCAAATTCAAAGTCAGAAGGGTTTCTTAGACCCCTTATTAAAAAGTTTGAATTATTTTTTTTACAAAAATTAACTGTTAATCCAGAATAAGTTTTTACAGTTACGTTATTATTTTTTTTAAAAGCAGTTTCGACATATTTGGCTCTTTGATCAGATGAAAACATATATTTTTTATCAGTGTTTTCTCCTATTCCAATGATTATTTCATCAAAAACTTTTAAACCCCTATTTACAATATCAAGGTGTCCAATTGTAATTGGGTCGAAGGATCCAGGAAAAACAGCTCTTTTCATAAGATAAATTTAATTATTATTTAAAGAATAGATTTTACAAGATCATTTATTACATCTTTAACATTTAGTTTTTGAGCCTCAATTTGTTGGGGAACAATACTCTGCTCAGTAAATCCAGGAATAGTATTAGTTTCTAAAATATATGGTATATCATCAACTATTATAAATTCTGATCTTGTAATTCCATTTAAGTTTATATTATCATAGATATTATTCAAATATTCATGAATCAATTTTTTTGATTTTTCAGAAACATTTCCTGGGGTAATCTCTTGAGATTCACCTAAATACTTTGCACTGTAGTCAAAAAGTTCATTATCACTAATTATTTCTGTAACAGGGAGTATTATTCTGTCATTTTTATTTTGAATGACTCCCACTGATACCTCTTGGCCATCAAGGAAACTCTCAATCAATACTTCATCGTCTTCTTTAAAAGCAATTTGAACCTTTTCATATAGTTCATTTGATTTGTAAACTTTTGACACACCAATACTGCTTCCACCATTATTTGGTTTAACAATACATGGAAATGTGATTGAGCTTGACAATGAAGATAGATTATTGATACCATTTCTTGTAATTAATACTTGTTTTGATGAAGGAATGCCAAGAGAATTAACAAATTCTATATATTTTTTCTTGTTTGATGTGAGATTAGATACATAAACATCACATGCGGTCTGAGGAATTTTATTTCTCTCTAGGATCTCTGCAAGATCTCCATTTTCCCCGGGATCACCATGTATTATATTAAATACAGCATCGGGTTTTAATACAGTTCCATTGACAATAAATGAAAAATTTTCATAGTCTAAGTCATAAACTTTCTTGTTATACCTCACAAAGTTTTTATCATTTGAAATACAAACTTCGAATACATTCCAATCCGAGTTGTGTTTTAAATTTTCATAGATAAATTTTCCACTTTTAACTGATACCTCATATTCAGAGGAATAGCCACCAAAAACAACAGCAATATTTACCATAATATTTTCAAATGTAAGTCAATATAATAAAAGACAATTATGTCTTAGTATATTTACACAAATTATAGAAATGAAAATTTGGGATCAGTTTAAAAGTAAATCACTTACTAAGCAAATATTTCTTATGGTATCTGTTGTTTTTATTGTGTTCTTTCTTGTCTATAATTCATTAATGATCTATACAAAACACAATAGATATATAGAGGTTCCTAATTTATCAGGTTTAAATCTTGATGATGCTATTGATGTACTTAAAAAGAATAGGCTTAAATATGAAGTTCTTGATTCATCAAAATTTTTTGTAGAGATTCCAAATTATTCAATTATTTCTCAAATACCCTTAGAGAAAGAACTTGTAAAAAAAAATAGAAAAATCTATCTAAATGTAAATCCAAGAAATTTTCAAAAAGTCTCTCTACCTAATGTAATTCAAATTACTAAAAGAAATGCAGAATCTATCCTAACTGCTCTTGGTTTCCAGGTCTTGGAGTATAATTATGTTGATGATATTGGAAAAGATATGGTGTTAGATGTTCTTTATGAGGGTGAAAAAATTCTTCCTGGACAAAAAATTCCAATGAACTCAGGCTTGAGTCTAATTTTGGGTAATGGAAAAAGATAATTCTAAAGAAATTTTTGAACAAGATCTTCATGAGCATTTTGCTTTTGATATAGATGTTGGTCAGGAACCGCTTAGAATTGATAAATTTTTAATGAATAGGATTGAAAATGCAACTAGAAATAAAATTCAAAAAGCAGCAAAAGAAGGATCAATTAGGGTTAATGGTATAATTGTAAAATCCAGTTATAAAGTAAAAAAAGGAGATAAAATAAGAATACTATTTACTCATCCTCCATATGAGAATCTTCTTACTCCAGAAAATATTGATTTAGACATAAAATATGAAGACGATTCAATAATAGTAATAAACAAAAAAAGTGGAATGGTGGTTCATCCTGGCCATGGTAATTATTCAGGCACATTAATAAATGGTCTCTTATATCATTTTGATAATCTTCCCAATAATTCATCAAATAGGCCTGGATTGGTTCATAGAATTGACAAGGATACATCTGGTCTTTTAGTAATTGCTAAAACAGAAAAATCTATGACTATTCTTGCTAAGCAATTTTTTAAGAAATCAGTTGAAAGAGAATATTTAGCTTTAGTGTGGGGCGATGTAAAAAATGATGAGGGTGAGATTAATGCTCCAATTGGTAGAAATCCAAAAAATAGACTTCAAATGATTGTTTATGAAGATCTTGAGGGCGGAAAAGATGCAATTACTAATTATAGAGTTATTGAAAGGTTTGGTTATGTAACGCTTGTTAGCTGTAAATTGAAAACAGGAAGAACTCATCAAATTAGAGTTCATATGAAATACTTAGGGCATACACTTTTTAATGATGAAAGATATGGTGGAAATAAAATATTAAAGGGAACTGTTTATTCAAAATATAAACAATTCGTAGAAAATTGTTTTGATATGTTACCAAGACAAGCTCTTCATGCTAAAACACTTGGCTTTATTCACCCTAAAACCAAAGAAAATATTCTATTTGACAGTGATATTCCGGTAGATATGAATTCTGTTATTGAAAAATGGAGAGGTTATTCAAAACATAAAAATTTATAAATTTGAAATAAAAAGATGAAAATACTTATTTCCCCTGCAAAATCTCTTGATTTTGAAAACGAAGTGGAGACAAGTCATAGCTCCAACCCTTTATTTGGTAAAAAAGCCAAACAGATAAATAATGTAATTAAAGATTTATCTGCTCCTGATCTTGGTAAACTTATGAGTATATCTCCTAAGTTAAGTGATTTGAACTGGAAAAGAAATCAAGAATTCCAGAATTCAGATTCATCTGAAAAGCAGGCTATCTATGCATTTAACGGTGATGTATATGATGGCATTGATATATCATCAATACCTGCTGATAAGCATGAAAAAATTCAAGAAAGTATTAGAATATTATCTGGTCTTTACGGTATTCTTAAACCTTTTGATATTATTAAACCTTATAGACTTGAGATGGGAACGAAACTTTCAGTAAATGGTTCAAAAAATCTTTATGATTTTTGGAGTGAATCTGTAACTAATTCTATTACTGATGAAGTTTCTGATGACGAGCTTATTATAAACCTTGCGAGTAACGAATACTTTTCAGTCATAAATTCTAAATTGTTGAATAACAAAATTATTTCTCCTCAGTTTAAGGACTTTAAAAATGGTAAGCTTAAAATAATTTCTTTTTATGCAAAAAAAGCTAGAGGATTAATGACAAGATATTTAATCGAAAATGAAATTAAATCTGAAAATGATATTTTAGGATTTGACTACTCAGGTTATTCTTTTAGCTCCGAAGAATCTAAGGATTTATTAAACCCAGTCTTTGTTAGGTAATTTATAAAAAGATTAAATTTTGACCTCTTTATTTTATGAATGAATTATTTGTAAATTAGATAGAGATATGTTCAAAAAAATTCTTTTTTTAATTTTCATCTTTCAATTTGGTTTTTCCCAAGAACGACAGTTAATTAAAGGAAAAGTCATTTATAGAAATATAGATGTTCCTGCAGCAAACGTTGTTAATAATACTTCTCAAAATACAACTATTACTAACGATAATGGTGAATTTGAAATTTTAGCAAGAGTTGATGATGAAATTATTTTTTCTTCTGTTCAATACATAATTAGAACTGTTAGAGTAAGCGAAGAGATAATGAAAAATAAAAGATTGATAGTTCAAATTAACCAAAGAGTAAGAGAGTTAGATGAGGTTGTTATTACTCCTGATGATACTGAAAAGTTCTTAGATCTCAAGGAGGAACAATTTAAAGGTTTTGACTATATAGCTGATAAGTCAACAAGAATCCAAAACGTTCTAACTGATGACAGACAGGTGGTTAATGGATTAAATTTTGTAAATATATTTAAACTATTATCGACTTTAGTTGATTCTAAATCTGAAGAAGAAAAACTTAACATATCTCCTAGTGAGGTCCTTCCATATATTTTAGACGATAATTTTTTTTCAGATATTCTTAACCTTGAACCCTTTGAAACTTCGGATTTCCTTTATAAACTGGACTCAGATCAAAAGCTTAAAAACCTTATTTTAGAAAAAAATCAATTTTTAGTAATAGATTATTTATTAAAAGAAGTAGAGATATATAAAGCTCTGCAAGTAGAATGAGAATTACCCTATTTCTTTTACTTTTTTTTCCAATAATTTGTTTATCGCAAAGTAATGGTCAAAAGTTAATTGAAGGTACAGTTTATAACGATGAGTCATATTCAATTGAAGGTGTTCATGTATTAAATATTACTTCAAACTATAATACAATTACAGACGCCAAAGGAAATTTTAAAATATATGCTAATCTAGATGATGAAATTATATTTTCTGCTATTCAATTTAAACGAAAGAAAATTATTATAAACGATGATTTACTAAATTCTATTTCAGTTAAAGTTTTTTTGGAGGAGTTTGTAAATGAATTAGATGAGGTAATAGTTAACTCAAGTGGACTATCTGGTAACTTATCAACTGATCTACTAAACTCAGGTGTTATTGACCCAATTAATTTTGATGACCTTGGGATACCTGGTTTTACTGGCATTAGAATGGAAAAAATTCCCACTAATGCTCAGCTGGCTTCTGAGTTACTTTTAGCACCGCTAACAGGTGGTTTTGATATTGAGAGAATGTATAAATGGTTTTCAGGATATTATAAAAACTTAAAAAAAGTAAGGGAATACAGTAATGATTATAACCTTATTGATCAGATAATAAAATTTTATGGTCAGAGTTTTTTTATTCAGGAGTTTGATCTAAAAATAGATAATATCCATAATTTTGTAACCTCAACATATTTAAATTATCCTGTAGAGGAAAATTTTAAAATCGGTAACTATACACTAGTTATTGAATATTTTAAAAAAAATTTTGAGAGCTTTAATAATTGATTAGTTTTATGTTATGATACTCTTTATTAGTGGAGCGGAACTTGTTTTTGTTTTTTTTATTGTCTTACTTGTTTTTGGTGCTGATAAAATTCCATCAATTGCAAAAGGGCTTGCAAAAGGTATGACTCAGATTAGGCAGGCAACTAATGAGATAAAAACTGAGATTTCAAAAAATACTGAAGTAAAGAATCCAACTAAATCAATCACGAAGGATTTAAATGATAGCGTAAGTGATATAAAAAAAGATTTTGATGATTTAAAAGATTCAATTAAAAGAGATCTAAACTAATCTTGAAATTGAAATCCCATCTCTAATTGGTAAAATGATACTTTTGAATCGTTTGTCATGGTTAACAATTTTATTAAACTCAACAAGAGTTGAAGTTTCTTCATCTTTTTGATGAGAATCTAAGACCTTTCCAGACCAAAGAACGTTATCTGAAATTATAATACCATTTTTGCTAAGTTTATTTGACACTTGATTGAAATAGTTGATATAGTTTTCTTTATCAGCATCAATAAAAATAATATCATATTTTTCATTTAAGCTTTTTAATATATCAAGAGCATTTCCGGTATGTTGAACAATGTTATTTCTAAATCCACTCTTCTTAAAATACTTATTCTGTATTTTAATCAACTCCTCATTTTTATCTATTGTATCAATTCTTCCATTTTTTGATAACCCTTCAGCAAGGCAAATAGTGCTGTACCCAGTATATGTTCCAATCTCCAAAATTTTGTCAGGAGATTTTATTTTAGATATAAAACTTAAAAACCTTCCTTGAATATGTCCACTTAACATTCTAGGCTGCATAATCTTTTGATGAGTCTCTTTGCTTAGTTGAGATAAAATTTCTGGCTCTTTTTCAGAATTTTTATTTAAATAATCAGCTAATTTATCAGATATAAAATCCATTTATTTTTTTGGTCTTTGGTAATCAAATCTATCAAGAAGAGTTGGTAATGCATACCCATCACAGCCGTTAATTGTAACTACATTACCTTTATCAAGTCTTAAAAATCCTGTGTCACTAACTAAATCTTCATTAAAATATAATTTTTCAATACTTGCTACAACTAAAATAGTTCCGTTTTCTTCAATATTATATTCATTAAGGTATTTACAAACTAGTTGAACAGGTGATCCTTTAACAAATGGAGCTTTGCATCCTTCCTTGTATTCCTGTTCAAGTTGAGTCATATCAAACTCAGAAATTTCTTCAGGATATTTGGCACTTGTATGGTGAGCCTCACTTATAATATCACTTACAATGTGATTTACAGTAAAAAACCCTGTCTCTTTTATATTCTTGTAGGTATTTCTTGGTACAGTTGTAGGTCTAAGTATATAGCCCAACATCGCAGGATTACTACCTAGGTGGGTTATTGAGCTGAATACTGCTACGTTTTCAACTCCATCTTTTGAAATTGATCCAATTAAATTAGCTGATTTGTAGCCTGTGCATGAATTAATTAAATTAATTCTGTAGAATTTTTGCAAATCGTCAAAGTCTTCTTTAGATAAATTTTTCATTTTCTAAAAGTATAAAGAAATCTTTTAAATTTGCAAAGGATGGGTGATTAGCTCAGTTGGTTTAGAGCACTACCTTGACAGGGTAGGGGTCACTGGTTCGAATCCAGTATTACCCACAAATTTATTAAATATGAAAGTAGTCTTTAATAATTCAGATACAATTGGAATTTTTACAAGTTTGATTTGTTCTGTTCATTGTTTTGCAACACCAATTTTATTTGTTGCTCAATCTAGTTTTGTTTCTAATGACATTCAGCCAATATGGTGGGAATCAATGAATTATATATTCATCTTTTTTTCGTTTATAGCTGTATACTATTCAGTAAAAAATACTTCAAAGAATTTAATGAAACTAATATTATGGACTTGCTGGCTATTTTTTGTAATAATAATTCTAAATGAAATGATTGGAATAATTGAAATTTCAGAATTATTTTCATACATATCTGCATTTTCTCTTGCTTATGCTCACGTTTACAATTTAAAATATTGTCAATGTAAAGATGGAGATTGTTGTAATGACTAATTTTTATAAAGAGTGAACAATTTTTTTACTTTTGATATATGAAGAATAGATTATTTAGGATACCGCTATTAACAATTGGCTTCATATTCATAATAATGGGATTAAGATGGATCTTTGTTGATGAGCCATGGATGCTTGATAAGGTTGCCAATGAAGAAAGGCTTAATATGACATTTGAAAAATTATTTTCTGACGAAATTAATGATACTCTTCCAGGGTATTTACAACAGATCTATCGTTTTTTTGGTCTTTGGGTTTCAATGATAGGTTTATTTATAGTTTCATTTCTTAGAGAAAAGTTTGTTGAGGATTCAGATATAAGAAAATCTCTACTAATATGTACAGGTCTTACAGTCTATTTAGCTTTAATCCTTGCATATATATGGATTCCAAGTTCACCATTCATTTATCTTGGTCTGGGGAGTGTAATTCTTCATGGAATTTCTATTATTGGTAATAGAAAGATTTCGTAAATATTAAAATGGTAGGTTTCTAAGATCTACATTGCCTCCTGTAATTATAATACCAATTTTTTTTCCTAAGAACTGTTCTCTATTTTTTATAACTCCAGCAAGGGGAAGAGAGCAAGAAGGTTCACATATTATCTTTAGGTGTTGCCAAATTAATTTCATTGATTCAATGATTTCATCTTCTGTAATTCGTATAATTGACTTTACTTCCTCCAGTATTATAGGAAAATTATTATCTCCAAGTTGAGTTTTTAATCCATCTGCAATAGTATTAGTAGTTGTGTTTGATTCAATTTTACCACTAATTAAAGATCTATAAGCATCATCAACTTCAAAAGGTTCTGTCCCAATAACCGAGCAATCATCTCCAAAATATTTTACTGCTAAGGCAGTTCCTGCAACTAATCCTCCCCCTCCAATTGGAACAAGTATATGATCAAAAGAACCACATTCTTCAATAAGCTCTTTACATGAAGTCCCCTGTCCAATTATCACATCTATATTATTAGAGGGATGAATAAAAGTAGCAC
>Ga0255753_1000417_pt1 | contig 55649 bp, 51 predicted proteins | sample 041ome_10_FD_179953 | JGI IMG/M metagenome (GOLD analysis project Ga0255753, IMG submission 179953) | Coastal salt marsh microbial communities from the Groves Creek Marsh, Skidaway Island, Georgia - 041412US metaG (version 2) | ecosystem: Environmental > Aquatic > Marine > Intertidal zone > Salt... | reverse complement strand
TTTCAAGAGATGTCTGATTTTGTGCATCGAACCCAAGGACCCGCGCATTATAATCAGACGCGACCGAAAATTCATTGAGCATGCTTGCCTGACGGCCCGCAAGATACGCGCCAGACGATCCATCTGCAAAGAGAGGCTGACAAAAAGTTCCTGCTGCGACGGCGGCTAAAACAATCGTTTTAATCACGAAAGTGCCCTTTGTTTTGGTGTTTATCCAAACCTAGTCGGTTCGACACGATAAAGCAATGCTGGGCACAGGAAATCTATGCCCAGCATCCATGAAACGCATGCCCAAATCGGTCGATTACATATTTGGGTAATTCGGACCGTCGCCACCTTGGGGGGTGACCCAAGTGATATTCTGGCTTGGGTCTTTGATATCACAGGTCTTACAATGCACACAGTTCTGGAAGTTAATGACAAAACGTGGCTCTGCGCCCTCTTCTTCGACAACTTCGTATACACCTGCGGGGCAATACCGCTGTGCGGGTTCTGCGTATTTCGCAAGGTTCACAGCGATTGGAACGTTTGGATCCGTCAACCGCAAATGCGCAGGCTGGCTTTCTTCGTGGTTGGTCATTGAAAACGACACGTTGGTCAAACGATCAAAGCTGAGCTTGCCATCAGGTTTTGGATAGTCGATTGGCTGATGCAGGCTGGCGGGTTGCGTTGCCTCTGCATCGGTCTTTCCATGTTTCAAGGTTCCGAAAAGCGAGAATTTGAAAATGCTTTGGAACCACATGTCAAATCCGCCCAACGTCAAGCCACCCAATGGACCAAAACGGCCATTCAAAGGCGCCACGTTGCGCACGGTTTTCAAATCTTTACCAATCACGCCTTCGCGCAAAGCGGTGTCGTAATCTGCCAAAACATCGCCTTGGCGACCCGTTTTGATTGCGCGATGCGCGGCTTCGGCAGCTTCGATTCCGGAATGCATTGCGTTGTGGTTGCCCTTGATCCGCGGAAGGTTCACCAACCCGACCGAACATCCCAACAGCGCCCCACCCGGGAAGGCGGATTGCGGGATAGATTGGAACCCACCTTTGGTCACAACACGCGCACCATAGGCCACCCGCTTGCCACCCTCTAGAAGTTTCGCGATTTTCGGATGATGCTTGAACCGTTGGAATTCCATATACGGATATAGATGCGGGTTTTTATAGTTCAGATCGACGATATAGCCCACGTAAACTTGGTTATTGTCCAGATGATAGACGAAAGAGCCGCCTGAATTTTTCCAACCCAAAGGCCATCCCATTGTGTGGGTGACTTCGCCTTCGTTGTGGTTTTCCGGTTTTACTTCCCAGATTTCTTTCATGCCGATACCGAATTTCGGCACGTCACAATTTGCAGCCAAATCATATTTCGCAATCAGCTGTTTGGCCAAGGATCCACGCGCCCCTTCGGAAAACAGAACGTATTTGCCATGCAATTCCATTCCAGGTTCAGTATCTGGGCCGATTGATCCGTCTTCTTCTAATCCAAATACGCCCGCGACGACGCCTTTGACTTCGCCGTTTTCGCCATAGACGATTTCGGAACATGACATGCCCGGGAAAATTTCTACGCCCAATGCTTCGGCTTGCTCGGCCATCCAACGACAGACATTGCCCATAGACACGATATAATTGCCATGGTTGTTCATCAAAGGCGGCATCAACGCATTCGGAAGACGGATTTGACCCGCTTCGCCCAAGACATAAAAATTGTCTTCCTTGACAGGCACGTTCAATGGCGCACCTTTTTCTTTCCAATCTGGCATCAAACGTGTCAAACCTGATGGATCCAAAACCGCGCCTGATAGAATATGCGCCCCCACTTCGGATCCTTTTTCAAGGACAACAACATTCAAATCTGCATCAAGCTGCTTCAAACGGATTGCCGCAGACAGGCCTGACGGCCCTGCCCCAACGATCACAACGTCATATTCCATCATCTCGCGTTCGATGTCGGACATTGGCGTATCTCCTTTAACCCTATACGTTCGTTTGCAACTGGTTACCCTGCCTTATTCCGCGTCGTCAATCATTACACGGCGTTATATAGCAGCAAAGCGGCATAAACTTGGCAAACATGCCGTCGTTGTTCATTGAAACAGCCAAGGACACCACACAGCGATGCAAATGGGCGTCAACCCCAAGAATTTCTTGCAAAAGCACGCGCAAAGCGATTGGGTAGATTGAACAGGCTTGTTTGGTCCGCTATCAGACAATAGATAAAAGAAAACGCATAACGATCACGGGAAGAAAATGGAAAAAATACCTATGACCCGCACGGGGCATACCGCATTAGAGGTAGAGCTTAAGCATCTTAAGTCGGTTGAACGTCCTGCAATTATTCAGGCGATTGCCGAAGCGCGTGAACACGGCGATCTTTCCGAAAATGCCGAATATCATTCCGCCCGTGAAAAACAAAGTTTCATCGAAGGCCGTATTAAAGAAATCGAAAGCATCATTTCATTGGCCGATGTGATCGATCCTACGACATTGTCCGGCGCGATAAAATTCGGAGCAACCGTGACCGTGGTTGACGAAGATACCGATGAAGAAAAGACATGGCAAATTGTCGGTGAATACGAAGCCAATATTGAAAAAGGTTTGTTGAATATCAAATCGCCAATCGCTCGTGCGTTGATTGGAAAAGACGAAGGCGACAGCGTCGAAGTCAACACACCTGGCGGTCAAAAATCTTATGAGATTTTGACAATCACCTATAAATAGGCCCATCTGATATGGCTGACGAAAAAGGGACAAAATCAACCCCGGCAGGGTTGTATTTGGCAACCCAAGGGCAAACCCCACAACGCGTGGAATGGTTGGGCATCGTCTTGGCCATTTTGTGGCTGTGCGTCAGCGGTTATATTCTGTTGTCCCCCTCGCCAAACGGGGCGGGGACACTTGTTTCGGTGTTGCTCATCTTTATGCCAGTCGCGATCTTGTGGTTGTCCGTGATGGTGATCCGAACGTCCAACAAGATGCGCACCGAAAGCCAAAAGTTGCAAATCGCGATTGAGGCGCTGCGCAAGGCCTATATCGATCAATCGAAAATGGGCGGCATTCCCGCGACCGAAGCATCGGTGACGCGCAAATTGGACAGTATCGCGGAATCACAACGCAAAACCGAAACCGCAATCGCGATGTTTACCTCAACCCGCCTTGCAGAGGCGCAAAATGCGTCAAAAACGGTTGTGGCACCTGCCCCGCAAGGGGAACACCAACCCGCCTTGGCGCTGGGTACGCCTGTTGAAGAATTGTCGCCGCCTTTGGAAAAAGCCGATTTTATTCGCGCGTTGAACTTTCCTGAAAATGCGAATGACGAAGACGGTTTCATCGCATTGCGGCGCGCCCTGAAAGATCGCTCAACCGCACAATTGGTCCAAGCGTCCCAAGACATCCTAACCCTTCTCAGCCAAGATGGGATTTACATGGATGACCTGCGCCCCGACATGGCGCGCCCCGAAATCTGGCGCCGCTTTGCCAAAGGGGAACGGGGGCGCACCATCGCGGCCTTGGGCGGCATTCGTGATCGATCCTCGCTTGCATTGACCAACGTGCGCATGAAAAAAGATCCGATTTTCCGCGATGCGGCCCATCATTTCCTGCGCCTCTTTGATCGAAGCTTTTCGAAATTCGAAGAAACCGCAACCGAAACAGACATCTCGGCCTTGTCAGAAACACGAACCGCCCGTGCATTTATGTTACTTGGTCGCGTTGCAGGAACATTTGACTAAGAATTTATTGGCTCAGGTCCTATTGGGTTGATAAACTGTCGAAAACCCAAGGGATTGCATTATGATCAAAATCTTTACTGCGCTTACTGCCTTCTGTCTGGCCACTCCACTCGTGGCCGCGCCCTGTGGCGGGACATTTTCAAACTTTGTCGCAGACCTAAAAACCGAAGCGCGGTCAAAAGGATATTCCGCACAAAGCGTTGAGTATTTCTTTTCAAACGCGCAACAGGATCCAAAAGTGATCAAGGCAGACAGGTCACAAGGCGTGTTCCAATTGCCATTCTTAGAGTTTTCCAGCCGCCTGATCAGCAGCCATCGCATGGATCATGGGGCAAAAAATTTGAAAAAATACGCCTCAACCTTTCAACGAATTGAACAGGAATATGGCATTTCGCGCGGTGTTCTCACCGCGTTTTGGGCCTTTGAAACCGATTACGGCGCAGTACAGGGGAATTTCAACACTCTGAATGCGCTCCTGACACTTGCGCATGATTGCCGCCGCCCCGAATTGTTCAGACCCCAAGTTTTCGCAGCGCTTGAACTGCACAAGCGCGGTGATTTCGACCCGATCAACACCCAAGGCGCATGGGCCGGTGAAATCGGGATGGTCCAAATGTTACCGGGCGATATTCTGGAAAATGGTATTGATGGGGATGGCGATGGTCATGTCACGCTCAAGACATCCGCCCCTGACGCACTGATGACAGGGGCGCGGATGCTGTCCCGTATGGGATGGCGCAAAGGCGAACCATGGCTCCAAGAAATCACTGTGCCGTCAAACTTGGATTGGTCTCAAACTGGGTTGGATCAAACCAAATCTGTGGCCGATTGGTCCCGCCTTGGTATCAGCGCTCGCACTGGATCGCTCGGGCCTTCAAACTTGCAAGCTTCGGTTCTTTTGCCACAAGGACGCAAAGGGCCCGCATTCTTGGCCTATCCAAATTTTAATATCTATTTCGAATGGAACAAAAGCTTTGTCTACGTGACAACCGCAGCCTATTTCGCCACCCGACTAGAAGGTGCCCCCGCCTATAACGCTGGCACCCCCGATCCGGCCCTCAGCGGAACTGAAATGCAATCGCTCCAAAAGAAACTCACGGCTCTTGGGTACGATGTGGGCGCAATCGATGGCATCTTGGGCGCGAAAACACGGGCCGCCGTCCAAGACATGCAAATCAAACTGGGTCTTCCCGCAGATGCTTGGCCTACAACAGACCTGCTTAACCGCCTATAAAACGGCGCGGCCCGATGGGATGGTGGGCGGGGCGATGTGCTTGCACGAGCGCCGTGAACCATCCCAAATTAGGCGACCAACTGCTCCGCTTTCTTCAAATCAACGGAAACAAGCTGCGACACGCCCTGTTCTTGCATCGTTACCCCAAACAAACGATCCATGCGCGACATTGTCACCGCATGGTGGGTGATGATCAAAAACCGTGTCTGGGTTCTGCGGCACATTTCATCCAGCAAATCGCAAAACCGCGTTACGTTCGCATCATCCAATGGCGCATCAACTTCGTCGAGCACACAGATTGGCGCAGGATTGGCCAAGAAAACGCCGAAAATCAATGCAAGTGCGGTCAATGTCTGTTCACCCCCGGACAACAGGGACAATGTCGACAATTTTTTCCCTGGCGGTTGGCACATGATTTCCAAACCGGCCTCAAGCGGATCATCGCTTTCCACCAAGACCAAATTCGCCTCGCCCCCTCCGAACAGATGACGGAATAAATGGCTAAAGTTTTCATTTACTTGCTCAAACGCTGTCAAAAGACGCTCGCGCCCTTCTCGGTTCAAGCTTGAAATGCCGCTGCGCAGGGTCTTGATCGCTTCTTCCAGATCCGTCTTCTCATTCACCAATTGGCTGTGCTCTTGCTCAACCTCTTTGGCGTCTTCCTCGGCGCGCAAATTTACGGCGCCAAGCGCTTCACGTTGCCGCTTCAAACGCGACACTTCGGCCTCTACCTGATCGGCGGGTGGCATACGGTCTGCGTCCGTATCCAATGCCAACAAGAGCGCCTGCGGCGTTGTCTCAAGCTCTTCTTCAATCCGGTGAGCCGCGGCCTGCACCGCATCCCGCGCCGCGTCGGCCCGCGCTTCGGAACGGGCGCGCACCTCGCGCGCTTCTGATGCGGTTCGTTCGGCGTCGCGCTCTTGCGCCACTTGCTCACGCAGTGCGGTTTCAGCGCTGGCCAATGCATCGCTTGCGGCAGCGCGACGATGCTCTGCCGTTTCAATGGCGTCGTTTAACTCTTCGCGCTTTTCTGCAATTTCTTCAGGCGCCGCAGCGGCCTCTTGCAAATCTTCTTCGCTTGCGGCTTTGCGATCCAATAATTCTGCACTGCGCTTTTCTGCCGTTTCTAACCGATGGCGCCATCCGCTTAGTTCTTTGGTGACTTCTTGTGACCGACGAATACGTGCATCTCCTTCGCGGCGGATCTCATCATAGGCAGAGCGTTTCGCCATCATCGTCATTCGCGCGGCTTCTACCGCCATTTTGATATCTTCCACTTGTCCACGCGCATGATCCAAATCGCCCAAGCTGCGCAGTGTTTTTTCCGCCTCGCTCACCTGTTGCCGTGCTTCCAACGCATCTTCTTCGTGGCGCTTCATCGCAAGCTTGAGGTTTTCCAATCGCCCTTGCGACAAATTCCGTTCGGATTCGGCACGGCTCAGCGCCCGCGCTGCTTCGCCGACCAAGCGATCGGCATCCCGCCGCGCATCACGCGCTTCGCGATCCGCGCGGGTTTGCTCGGACAGTTTTTGTGTCAATGCCTCATGCGCGGCGCGTGCGGCATCCATGCGCACGGTTGCGCGTTCCAACAGCTGCTTTAATTCTTCCAATCGGTTCAACTGCTGCAAACGCAGCGCCGCAGCCGATGGCGCGTCTTCGGCCCATGCGCGGTATCCGTCCCAGCGCCACAGATCGCCTTCGACACTGACCAGCCGTTGACCCGGCAACAAATCAGCTTGCAGGCGGTTACCTTCGTCAGGATCGACCAATCCGATCTGGGACATGCGCCGCGCCAAAACCGCAGGCACAGACACATGATTTGTCAGCGCGGTAATGCCATTCGGCAAAGGTTGATCCACGGGATAGGCGGGCAATTCGGCCCAACCTGATGGGCCATCGCCGTCAACTTGGGGCGCGCGAAGATCATCCGCAAGCGCAGCACCCAATGCCTTTTCGAAACCCTGTTCAACCTGTAGGCGGTCCATGATCTGGCCACCCTCGGCCGTATCACGTTCAACAAGCTTGGCAAGTGCTGCAACTTCGGCACGAATGGCGTTTGCTTCGCCTTCGGCTTCAGAACGCTCCGCACGTGCATCTGCTTCGCGTGATTGGGTGTCTGATCTGTCTTGTTCTGCGGCTTCTAGGGTGATTTCCGCCTGTTCAGCAATTTCCACCGCCTCTTCTTGGGCAAGAACCGCGGCTTCGTAAGCCTCGCTTGCTTCATCCACGGCATGTGCAGCAGCGTCTAACGATGCACTGGCTTTTTCAGCCTCGGCCTGACTTTTTGCAAGGGTTGCGGTGACATCGTTCAACATCCGCGTCGCGGATTGGTGCCGTGCGGCCAAACGCGCCACATCTTCAGTCATTTCAGACAATCGTGTTTCGCGATCTTGCAGAATGCTTGCAGCGTCATGCGCCGCCGCTTCGGCAATCTCAAGCTTGTCTTGATGCCCGTCTGATGCCTTGGCCAATTCGCGGGCTTCCCATTCAAGACGCTCAATCGTTTCGCCCGCATCGCGATTCAAACCTGTTTCACGCTCCATGTCGCGCACCAATTGTTCAATCCGCGCTCGTAACGTTTCAATGCGCTGCTGTGCCTGCGCCTCTTGATCCTTGAGCGCATCGCGTTGCACTTGCAAGCGTTGCAAAATGGCGGATGCGATTGCCTCTTCTTCGCGAAGCGGGGGCAATTTGGTTTCTTGTTCTTCGCGGGCTTTTCCCGCGTGCCGTGCGGCGGCTTCGGCTGCGGCGGCTTCGCGCGTGCGGTCGGTCAATTCCTGTTCGGCCTGCAGACGGCCGCGGTCGGCCTCTTTCCAGCGTTGGAACAAAAGCAAACCTTCGGCATGGCGCAATTGATCGCCGATTTCACGATATCGCGCGGCTTGTCTAGCCTGACGCATCAACTGCGCCAACTGGCTGGCAAGCTGTTCAATCACATCATCCACACGCGCCAAATTGGTTTCCGCGGACTTGAGCTTTAATTCTGCCTCGTGCCGACGCTGATAGAGGCCAGAAATACCTGCCGCTTCTTCCAGAATGCGGCGACGGTTTTTCGGCTTCGCGTTGATCAGTTCGGAAATCTGCCCTTGTCTTACCAAAGCCGGCGATTGCGACCCAGTCGAGGCATCCGCAAACAGCATCTGCACATCACGCGCACGCACATCCTTGCCGCTGACCTTGTAGGCACTGCCGACATCGCGGGTAATGCGGCGCACGATTTCCAACATATCTGTGTCATTGAAACCAGCAGGGGCCACGCGATCGGAATTATCGATCATCAACGACACTTCGGCGAAATTACGGGCGGGGCGGGTTGCAGCACCCGCAAAAATCACGTCTTCCATACCGCCACCGCGCATGGCCGTCGGACGGTTTTCACCCATCACCCATCGCAACGCTTCCAACAGGTTTGATTTACCGCAGCCATTCGGACCGACAACACCCGTCAAGCCGTCCTGAATAAACAGATCGGTCGGATCAACAAAGCTTTTGAACCCTGTCAGTTTAAGTCGAGTAAATCGCACGCTTGTCCTTTGGCATGATTCTGATATGTAATCGTCCCCCAAGCAGGGCCGATCTGTCAACCATTCAACACAAGATACCGCGCCGCGCCGTAAGTTATCCACAAGATATCGCTGATTTAGGACAAAAATGATCATTGAAATTGAATACGCAAATCCACGGCATTCGGGCATCACATCCCTATTAGGGCAAAGCCATGACCTTATGCGGTCGTTATTTCCGGCAGAAGATAACCACTTCTTGTCCATCGACGCACTGTCATATCCGACCGTGCATTTTATCGCAGCGCGTGTGGATGGTGTGTATCGGGCCTGCGGGGCGGTCAAGCATGTTGACGATTATTGCGAAATCAAATCAATGTTTACGGATCCAGACGCGCGCGGATTGGGGTTAGCGGATCGTATCCTGACGCAATTGGAAACCATAAGCCATGATTTGGATGCGCGCTTCACGCGGTTGGAAACAGGTGTTGGATTGGATGCAGCACACAGGCTGTATCACCGTCATGGTTTTGTGAACTGCGGGCCATTTGGCGATTACACGGCAAGTCCCTATTCCATCTTTATGGAAAAGCATCTGCGCTAACATGATTGCCAAACACGATGACGCGGCTATATTGGTAAAAACTTTGAACCAATAGGTACCCCATGCCGTTTCAAAAGATCGCTTCGGAAAAACTGTCACATGCAGTGACCCACCAGATAGAAGAGCTTATTTTGCGGGGTATTTTGCGCCCCGGTGAACGGTTGCCTGCGGAACGCGAGCTTTCTGAGCGGTTGGGGGTTTCTCGTCCATCTCTGCGCGAAGCGATCTCGGATCTTCAAGACCGAGGATTGCTAAGTTCCAAAGCAGGGGCAGGTATTTATGTCGCCGACGTTTTGGGCAATGCGTTTTCACCCGCCTTGGTGCGCCTGTTTTCCACCCATGATGAGGCGGTGTTTGATTACGTATCCTTTCGCCGCGACATGGAGGGATTGGCAGCAGAGCGTGCGGCAAAGCTGGGATCGGACACGGATCTAAAGGTAATCAACACGCTTTTCGAAAAAATGGAAACGGCGCATAATCGTCGAAACCCAGCAGACGAGGCACGGTTGGATGCCGATTTCCACCTGTCGATCATCGAAGCAAGCCATAATGTGATCATGCTGCATATGATGCGATCCATGTATGATCTGCTGCGCGAAGGCGTGTTTTACAATCGTCAAATGATGTTCAAACAACGCACAACGCGTGATGGGTTGTTGGAGCAACATCGCGCGATCAATGTGGCGATCCAGTCGCGCGACCCCGCCGCAGCCCGCGCGGCGGTCGAAGCACATTTAACCTATGTCGAACAAACTTTGTCCGATCTGCAGATTTCCGAACGAAACGAAAAAATCGCACAGCAGCGTTTTGACCATGAGCTTGCCCGCAAGTAATCAGTTGCCCCGGAGCCTGAGCCACATGTCAGAAAACCAATCGCCAATGCGTTCCGTCACAGGGTCAATGCGCGCGGTACGAAAACGCACCCAGCGCACCCAAATTGCCCAAAACGACGCGGCAAGGACGATCAAGAGCAGTATATTGAACCACGGAACAATCTTTTCGTCCAGACCCGATGCCGCGCGAAGAGATACCGCATTGGGATAGATCGAAAAGAATTCATTGCGCCATCCGTAATGTGTGATCACGGCCCATTGCGCGGTCGCCTCTGATTTTTTTGAAATCAGATCAGATGCCTGCGCTTGCAGGTTTGACGTGTCAAATTTGAAATAGGGCGGCCATGACCATCCTGTGTCTTCGTTACGATAGATCATCGGGCTGTCATCGGTTTGAAAGGTTTGGATAAAGAACACATCGCGGTTGGTGGTATTGACAGCCGCACCTGTGTCTTGGGACGCCCAGAACCACCCATTGTTGCCGAAATCCACCCGCTTTTCATAGGTGTCTGTGATCCGCACAATATCATGCTGAGGCAGCGTATAATGCAAAAACGCACCGACAAATGTGATCAAAATCAAACGTAAAATCCAGCGAAACACAACCGCCCCCTTCTGCAATCCTTATGTGTGATATAGGGGCCAAACCCTAGGATTAAAAGGGAATTCAAATTCTGCATTCAGGAAAGAGCCAATACACTTGAGATACAAGGGAACTTCTTCGATCGAAAAATGACTTAAAGAAAATATTTCGTGATCAAAATGATTGTTTTGATTCTGATTCATTGAAAATTGCCTAAACTTTCGTACCCTAGACCTGCAGTTCATTTTCAGAACTCAGATCACTGAAATTTGAGGATGATACCTGCGTTTCGCAGCATCTATACTTTGGAAGCGGAGATCAACTAATCCAATTCTTACAAGTTAGATTTAAATAACATTATAAGGTAGTAAAATGAAAAAGATTTTTCTGATAACAATTCTGTCATTTGGCATTTTACCAGTAAGCATCGTGCCAACAATGAGCCTCGCCACTGAAACTGGTGATGGCTGAGATAGCCGCAGCCCCGCAGTTTGCGGGGCTGCTATATGTTAACTAAGCTTACGCTCAATCTCTTCGCGTTCAAAGATTTCGATCACGTCTTTTGGACGGACATCGTCATAATTTTCAAATGCCATACCGCATTCTTGACCTGACTGAACTTCTTTGACTTCGTCCTTAAAGCGTTTAAGCGTTTTCAAGGTGCCTTCGTGGATGACCACGTTGTCACGCAACAAACGCACACCCGCAGAACGGCGCGCAATACCTTCGGTGACGATACAGCCTGCGACTTTGCCAACGCCCGACACTTTGAAGACTTCTTTGATTTCGGCATAGCCGATAAAGTTTTCGCGGATTTCTGCAGACAACAAACCACTTGCAGCGGCTTTGATATCATCAACCAAGTCATAGATGACCGAATAATACCGGATCTCGACGCCTTTTTGGTTGGCAGAGTTACGGGCAGATGCGTTTGCACGCACGTTAAAGCCAACAATAGGCGCGCCAGATGCTTCGGCAAGACCGACATCTGTGTCAGTGATTGCGCCTACGCCATAATGCAGAACGCGCACGCGGACCTCGTCGTTGCCGATTTTATCCATGGCTTGCACGATCGCTTCGGCAGACCCTTGAACGTCTGCTTTTACGATGACCGGCAACTCAGACACGTTTGCATCTTCTTTTGCCTTGGCCATCAATTGTTCCAAGGTTGTTGCCGCGCCGGCTGCCGCACGTTTTTCTTTGGCAAGGTTTTCACGATAGCTTGCGATTTCACGCGCTTGTGCTTCGGTATCGACCACGTTCAATACGTCACCTGCCTCTGGTGTGCCGTTTAGGCCCAGAACTTCGACAGGAACGGATGGACCCGCTTCGTCGACACGCTCGCCTTGGTCATTCACCAAAGCACGGACTTTACCCCATTGCTCGCCAACAACAAAAATGTCGCCTTTGCGCAGGGTGCCTTTTTGAACCAACACAGTCGCAACTGGTCCACGACCAACGTCAAGCTGTGCTTCGATCACAGCACCTTGGGCCGCGCGGTTTGGATTGGCTTTCAATTCCAAAATCTCGGCTTGCAGTGCAATCGCCTCAAGGAGGCTGTCTAGACCTTGACCTGTCAATGCAGACACTTCGACGTCTTGTACTTCACCTGACATTTGCTCAACAACAACTTCGTGTTGCAACAAATCGGTCCGCACTTTTGTCGGGTTTGCGCTTGGTTTGTCAATTTTGTTGATCGCGACGATCATTGGAACCTTTGCCGCTTTGGCGTGGTTGATCGCTTCGACGGTTTGCGGCATGACCGCGTCATCGGCAGCAACCACCAACACAACAATATCCGTCACCTGCGCACCACGAGACCGCATCGATGTAAACGCTGCGTGGCCTGGTGTGTCAAGGAATGACAGGGTTGCGCCATCTTTGGTTGTCACCTGATAGGCACCAATGTGTTGGGTGATCCCGCCCGCTTCGCCTGCGACGACTTTTGCGTTGCGGATCGCATCCAACAAAGATGTTTTACCGTGGTCAACGTGACCCATGATCGTCACCACAGGTGGGCGTGGCAGCAGATCTGCATCATCATCGTCTGTTTCATTGATGACATCTTCGACGTCAGCATCCGAAACCCGAACGATTTTGTGACCAAATTCTTCGATGATCAATTCCGCAGTATCGGCATCGATTGTTTGGTTTTGTGTAACCATCATGCCCATTTTCATAAGCACTTTGACAACCTCTGCCACGCGTTCCGCCATACGGTTCGCAAGCTCGGAGACAACGATGCTTTCAGGGACCTGAACGTCACGGACGATCTTTTCACGCTCGCCCTGTTGGCCCATGGCCTTTTGACGCGCACGCTCTTGTTTGCGCTTCATCGCGGCCATTGATTTTTGACGTCCGCCTTCACCACCATCCAATGCTTGGCTGAGGGTCAATTTACCAGAACGACGACCGATATCGGTTGCACGCGCCTTGGTTGCGGCACCGCCACGGCGATCATTGTCTTCTTCGCGTTCGCGTTTGCGCGACACGGGTACAGCGCCTACAGCCGGTTTTGGCGCACGCGTTTCGTTTTCCTGTTTCGCCGAAGGTTGGCTTTCTGCAACGCTGACAGCAACTTTTTCTTTTGCTTTGCGCTCTTCTTCCGCTTTGCGCTCAGCCTCTTCTGCTTCGGCTTTGAGGCGGGCAAGTTCTTCGATCTCACGCTGTTCGCGCTCTTTCGCCTCGTGTTCGGCACGACGACGTTCACGTTCTTCTTCGCGGGCTTTTTCTTCGGCCTCGCGGGTAACGGCTTCTTCGGCCTCGCGGGCTTTAGCGGCCTGCAATGCCCTTAGGCGGCGTTCCATTTCCGAATCGGTAATACCTGCGGGGCGTTTGCTTTCACCCGACGAGGAATGCGAAGCGGATGCAGCAGGCTTTGCCGCGCCAGGTTTGGCAACGGCGAAGCGTTTTTTGGTCTTGGTTTCCACTACAACACTATTGGATCGCCCATGGCTAAAGCTTTGCTTTACGTTCCCAGGCCGTGGACCACGTACACCCAATGTTTTTTTGCCGTCACTATCGCTCATCTAGCTGTCTTTTCCTTTCCGACGATTTACTTCACCGCCGTCAGTTATGCGCAACCCCTTTAGTCGCTGCGCCTCATGTACTACACGTCGCGTCAAACCACCAGACGCAAGCGCACAATGAATCACGGTTTCCCGCCCAAATGCAGCACCTAGCTCATATGCGGTAAGCCATCCGATGAATGACCCCCCATAAGGCGTGCTTAATTTCGACTTGCCGCGTTCCGATCCGTCTGATGCCTGAATCAGCACTTCTGCTTCTTCTTTCATCAACCAATCTTTTACTTTTTCATAACCCGACACCGCATGACCCGACTTGCGCGCCAAAGAAATAGTGTCCACAACACGGCGCACGATTTGTTTTTCAACCTCGGCAATCAAAGTGTCAGGCACCTGTACCGGCGTTTTTAGACTACGTGCAAATAACCCATTTTTGACCGCTTTTTCAAGTGCGGCTTTGTCGGCCGACACCCAAACACCCCGACCGGGTAGTTTTTCCATCACATCTGGAAACACCATTCCGTCGGGTGACGCGACAAATCGGATCAACCCATACTTGGGTTGACCCTCGCCCGTTGCGATGCATTTACGCTCGGGGTCTTCGATTTTTTTATGTGCGCCACCGCGTGTCATTTATGGGTTTGCCCTTGCCTATTCTTCTTCGTCTGCCTGATCCGCTGCGTCGGCAACAAGATCCTCAGGATCAACCCAACCCAGCGCGACACGCGCGGTCATGATCAAATCTTGGGCTTCTGCCAAGCTGACGTCAAACGCTTCTAGCAGACCATCGTCTTTGACGCGTTCGCCATTCACTGTGGTCCAGCCGCCTGCCAATTCCCAATCCGCACAGGTCGCAAAGTCTTCCAATGACTTGATGCCGTCTTCGGCCAAAGCTTGGATCATTTGCGGTGTCAGACCTTCGAAATTCATCAAGGTTGCATCAACACCCAATTCCTGCGCACGCTCAATCGCTTTGCGATTTTGTGCTTCTAGGTATTCACGCGCACGGGTTTGCAATTCTTCTGCGGTGCCTTCGTCTACACCGTCGATGACCAACAATTCGTCAACTTCGACATAGGCAACCTCTTCAAGATTGGTAAAGCCTTCGGCGACCAACAACTGAGCAAAGAATTCGTCCAAATCCAATGTGTCCATGAACAAGGCTGTGCGTTCTTCGAATTCTTTTTGACGACGCGCCGATTCTTCGGCTTCGGTCATGATGTCGATGTCCAAACCTGTCAGCTGGCTTGCCAAGCGAACGTTTTGGCCACGACGACCAATGGCCAAGGACAATTGCTCTTCTGGAACAACGACTTCGATCTTGCCTGCTTCTTCATCCAAAACAACTTTGGACACTTGGGCAGGTTGCAGCGCGTTGACCAAGAACGTTGGTTGATCTTCGTTCCACGGGATAATGTCGATTTTCTCGCCCTGAAGTTCGTTCACAACGGCCTGAACACGGCTGCCGCGCATACCGACGCAGGCACCGACAGGATCAAGTGAGTTGTCATTTGTGAATACGGCGATTTTCGCACGGGATCCGGGATCACGCGCAACGGATTTGATTTCGATAACGCCCTCATAAATTTCAGGCACTTCCATTTTAAAGAGCTCGGCCATGAATTCAGGCGCGGTACGTGACAAAAAGATTTGTGGGCCACGCACTTCGCGGCGCACATCTTTGATATAGCAGCGCACGCGGTCATTCGGACGATAGCTTTCACGACCAATTTTTTCGTTCCGGCGCAAAATGGCTTCGCCGCGACCCACGTCAACGATCACGTTGCCGTATTCTTCGCGCTTCACAGTACCGTTTATGATTGTGCCAACGCGGTCTTTGAATTCTTCGAACTGGCGATCACGTTCTGCTTCGCGCACCTTTTGCAAGATCACTTGTTTTGCGGATTGCGCAGCGATACGACCCAATTCAACGGGTGGAATTTCTTCGACATATTTGTCGCCAACGGTTGGGTTCGCCAAATACGCTTTGGCTTGTTCCACGGTCATTTCCGCCTGGTAATTTTCCAACTCGGCGTCTTCGACGACGGTACGCACACGGGTAAATGCCGCGCGACCTGTTTTGCGGTCGATTGATACGCGAATATCCATTTCCGCGCCGTAGCGGGATTTCGCCGCACGGGCCAATGATTCTTCCATTGCAGCAACAACCAGCGATGGGTCGATCATTTTTTCGCGCGCGACAGCTTCGGCAGTTTGCAAAAGCTCAAGCTGGTTAGCAGACGTAATTGCCATGATTACTCCTCTTCGGACTCTTCGGTCTCAATGTCGTCAAATTGGTCTTCGTTTATGTCTTGCGCCGCTTTGCGTTGGCGCAGCATTTCTTTGATCAGGTCGTCGGTTAGAACAAGCTTGGCTTCGGTCAGCCAATCGAATTCCAATCCAATCGTTCCCTCTTCAATGTTGATCAGGATTTCGGTGCCTTCGACACCTGCCAATTCGCCTTTGAAGCGGCGGCGTCCCTCAATCATTTCAGCAGTTTCTAGTTTAGCTTCATACCCTTCGTAGGTTTCGAAATCCTTCAAACGTGTCAAAGGGCGGTCGATACCAGGGCTTGATACTTCGAGGTCATAGGCATCAGAAATCGGATCTTCGACATCCAAAATCGCGCTGACGGCGGTTGAAATATCACCGCAATCATCAACCTCAATCCCGCCTTCGGGTTTGTCGGCCATGATCTGAAGTGTCTTTGTCTCACCGCCCATAAGCCGTATGCGCACCAATTCAAACCCCATATCCTCGATGACGGGGGTAACGATTTGGGCCAGACGTTCGTCCATGGCGGTTTTTGCAATTAAGGTATTCTTCATTCTTCCAAACACAAAAAAACGGGCGCGCGGCCCGTTGTCGATTTCGGTGGAACGTTGTTTCCAACGCGCCGCTGTTGAAGGCCGTATACGCATGTTTCCCATAATTTGCAAGCCCTGATAATTTCGACGTAGTTTGATACAGGCGTCACAACATTTTTCACACGAAAGGCTTGTGTGAATGCGGCCCGCCAAGTATGACCATTTCAATCACAGCGAGGGTCAAAGATGAGCTTTACCGATCGACACCTTTTGGGGATCGAACCGCTTCGTCCAGAGGCGATCACCGAAATTCTGGATTTAGCTGAAACATATGTAAAGCTGAACAAACAGCCAAACAAACATTCGAATGCGTTAGCGGGTCTGACCCAGATCAATATGTTTTTCGAAAATTCGACACGCACGCAAGCCAGCTTTGAATTGGCAGGCAAGCGGTTGGGTGCGGATGTGATGAACATGGCAATGCAGGCCAGTTCGATCAAAAAAGGCGAAACTTTGATTGATACGGCCCTCACGCTGAATGCAATGCATCCCGATTTGTTGGTGGTCCGGCATCCGCAGTCTGGTGCGGTTGATCTGTTGGCGCAAAAGGTCAACTGCGCAGTCTTAAACGCAGGGGACGGGAAACACGAACACCCCACACAGGCACTGTTAGATGCGCTCACCATTCGGCGCGCCAAGGGTCGATTGCACCGTCTCAACATCGCAATTTGTGGCGATATCGCGCACAGCCGCGTTGCGCGTTCAAATCTGATCTTGCTGGGCAAGATGGAAAACCGCGTGCGATTGGTTGGCCCACCCACGCTTATCCCTTCTGGTATCGATCAATTGGGGGTCGAGGTCTATCATGACATGCGCGAAGGGCTGCGCGATGTCGATGTGGTTATGATGCTGCGCCTTCAAAAGGAACGTATGGATGGCGGCTTTATCCCATCGGAACGTGAATATTACCATCGCTTTGGTTTAGACGCGGAAAAGTTATCCGTTGCCAAACATGATGCAATTGTGATGCACCCGGGCCCAATGAACCGTGGCGTTGAAATTGATGGCGACATTGCCGATGATATCAACCGATCTGTTATCCAGGAACAGGTTGAAATGGGTGTCGCGGTCCGCATGGCGGCGATGGATCTTCTGGCGCGCAACATGCGTATGGCCCAGAAAGAGGTGACAGCATGACCCTACTTTTCAAAAATGCGCAAATCATTGACCCCGAGGCCGGCACCGTAACGCAAGGCGATGTGATGGTTCGCGATGGAACGATTGTCGAACCTGCCACCACAGCAGACACCGTAATCGACTGTGACGGTAAATATCTTGCACCCGGTTTGATCGATATCGGCGTCAAAGTTGCCGAACCAGGCGAGCGTCACAAAGAAAGCTATAAATCCGCAGGCGCCGCCTCCGCGGCGGGTGGTGTGACAACCATGGTAACGCGCCCCGATACGACGCCCCCGATTGATACACCAGAAGCGTTGGAATTCATTCGCCGTCGCGCCGCCGAAGCCGCCCCCATCAACGTGCTGCATATGGCTGCATTGACCAAGGCGCGCGCAGGTCTCGAAATGACTGAAATCGGGTTTTTGATGGACGCAGGCGCGGTCGCATTTTCAGATGGCGATCACGTCATCCAAAACACAAAAATCCTGTCGCGGGCGCTGACCTATGCCAAGTCGCTCGGCGCGCTGTGCATTTTGCATCCTCAAGAACCGATTTTATCGCATGGGGCGGCGGTGACATCCGGGAAATTCGCCACTTTGCGCGGATTGCCGGCAGTGTCACCCATGGCAGAACGCATGGGATTAGACCGCGACATCGCCATGATTGAAATGACGGGCGCACGCGTGCATTTCGATCAGATCACCACCGATCGCGCGCTTCCCGCGCTGGAACGGGCCAAGCGAAACGGGCTCGATGTGACGGCGGGCACGTCAATTCATCATTTGACCTTGAACGAATTTGATGTCGCGGATTATCGCAGCTTTTTCAAAATCAAACCCCCGCTGCGATCCGAAGATGACCGCATTGCAACGATTAACGCGGTGGCAACGGGCCTGATCGACATCATCAGTTCGATGCATACCCCCCAAGACGAAGAAAGCAAACGCCTGCCCTTTGAAGAGGCTGCCGCCGGCGCCGTCGCATTGGAAACCCTGTTACCTGCGGCGCTGCGGCTATATCATGGCGGGTACATGGATTTGCCAACCTTGTTCCGTGCCATGACGTTGAACCCAGCCAAGCGATTGGGGTTGGCCTCGGGCCGAATTTCTGTGGGTGCGCCTGCGGATTTGATCGTTTTTGATGCTGACACGCCGTTTGTTCTGGACCGGAAAGATTTGAAATCAAAGTCCAAAAACACCCCATTTGATGGTCAACGCATGCAAGGCAAGGTTTTGAAGACCTTTGTCGCAGGACAAGAGGTATTTTCAGCATGACCCTATTTCCCGAAATGACATCTGGGATTTCCACCTTGGGCCTCTGGGCCGCTATTGGATATCTGTTGGGGTCGATCCCATTTGGCCTGCTCATTGCGCAGGTGATGGGTCTTGGCAATCTGCGCAACATCGGGTCGGGCAACATTGGCGCGACAAACGTGTTGCGCACAGGCAATAAACTTGCGGCCTTTCTAACCTTGGTTCTGGATGGCGGAAAAGGGGCTGTGGCCGTTTTGATCGCACGCCAGTTTGCAGATGCAGATGCGGTGCAAATCGCAGCATTTGCAGCGTTTTTGGGGCATTGCTTTCCTGTTTGGCTCAAATTCAAGGGGGGCAAAGGCGTGGCAACATTCTTGGGTGTGATGCTTGCCCTCTTTTGGCCGATTGGCATTGCCGCCTGTGCAACTTGGCTCGTGACTGCGGTTGTGATGCGCATTTCGTCATTGTCTGCATTGGTCGCCGCGGCATCTAGCATTTTGTGGTGCCTGATGTTCGGTGTCACGACATATGTTTTGCTATGCCTTGGATTGATCGTGTTGATCTATTACCGCCATGCAGCAAATATTGGGCGTCTCTTGGCTGGAACAGAACCCAAGATTGGCAAAAAATAATCATTCAACTTTGTTTGATATCTCAATCAACGCCCCGTCAGGATCGCGCACATAAATCGACAGGATCGCAAACCGCGCGCCTGTGCGCTGTACAGGTCCTTCGATGATGTCCACGCCGTGATATGCAAGATGCCCGATCCACGTATCGATTGGGGTATCAGACAAGAAACACAAATCAGCACTGCCCGTCTTTGGGTGTGCCGCATGCGGTTTGAATTCATGACCCGCCAAATGCAAATTGATCTTTTGATGACCAAACTGCAGTGATGATCGCGTTGACCCGTCAGCCACGACAAACGGGACATGTGTCATTCCCAAAACATCACAATAAAACCTGACCGCTTGGTCAATATCCGTCACGGTCAATACCAAGTGATCCAAAGATGACAGCATGGGGGTCATTGGTTTACTCCTTTATACTCAGTCAAGTTATGATGGCAGACGGCACAAAACGACACTGCTATTTTGCAAAATTGGGGACGAAGTCTTGGGGAATGGTATCAACCCCATCGATGATATAATCGGCCAAAACCTGCGCCATTTTCGGGGCCATCGCCAACCCGATTTTGAAACCGCCGTTTGCAATATAGGCACCTGTTTCGATTGGGTGGTGTCCCAAGATCGGGGCCCGTGTATGCGACCTTGGGCGTTGATTGGCCCAGCGCGTCAGAACGGACGCCCCCCGCAATGCGGGAACAACATCACAAGCCCGCTGTAGCAGGTCATCCAACAATTCATCGGTGGTGGCTGGATCGTCAAAATACCGCTCAGTCGTGGACCCAACGGCAGTGGTGCCGTTTTCATGCGGAATTATATGTATATTATCACTGTAAAGCTGCGGCGTGGCCCCAAGGTTGATATACAAAATTGCGCCTTGGCCCTTTTCCCCTGCGCCATAAAACTGACCAAATGCTTGTGAAATACGCGCCAAATCATGAACCCCTGTCGCCCAAATCACGGTGCCTTTATGATCGCCTTCGGTGTAAATTAAACAGCCTTTGATTTGCAGCGCACGGACCAAAGATGCCACGGCAGCGGCGGGATTGATCCGCGCACTGAGCGTATCATAAACCCATTGCCCCGTGGGGGATGCGGGCACCCAATCGGGAACCTGATCAACGACAGTCCACTGTGCATAAGATCCCCAATGGATCTGCGCCCCCGCTTCGCGTTCATGGGCAAGCGCGATCCCGCGCTCATTTTGCAACGGCTGCAATCGCCCGACCCTGCCGTATCCCGAGGACAGGCCCGAGACGGCATCAATTTCTGGCCATAGGGCTTCGCACAATTGTAAACTTTCAAATTGGAACTGCTTCTTCGGGCCCCATTTTTCGGGCATATGCGGGGCGAGTGCGCCCACAATTCCGCCACTTGCACCTGCGCCCGCCCCATAGGGGTCAATGACCTGAACACGAAATCCACGTTGGATCAATGTCCATGCCATCATCAAACCGATGATCCCTGCGCCACGTACTGTAAAGTCGACCATTGCCAAGCCCTAACCAAGTGATAATGTGTCCTAATTGCCAAGGCCGTGTAACGCAAGGTTTCCAATGCACTTACCCCAACCCGATCTGGAATGGCGCGATGACAAAATCCCCGTGTCATTGCAATTCGATGATCCTTATTTTTCGCTCGACAATGGATTGCATGAAACGCGCCATGTGTTTTTGGCGGGAAACGGGTTGCCGGATCGGTTCAGTGATGGGTTTCATATTGCCGAGTTGGGGTTTGGGACGGGTTTGAACCTTCTTACCACACTGCTGGAATGGCGACGCACAAAACAAAACGGGACTTTGCGTTTCACCTCATTTGAGGCCTATCCCATGAGCCCCGCAGACATGGTGCTTGCCCAATCTGCCTTTCCAGAAATCACCGCAATAGCCGCAGAATTCGCGCCGCTGTGGCCAGAGTTATGGCAAACCGGCAGGCTTGAAACACCCGAACTTTTCCTGTCCGTTGTCGTCGGGGATGCGCGACAGACGTTGCCGAATTCGGACCTTGAGGCCGATTGTTGGTTTTTGGATGGCTTTTCGCCTGCGAAGAACCCAGAACTTTGGGATGCAGATCTGATGCAAGCAGTTGCAGATCACACAAACCCTTTGGGCACATTTGCCACCTATACCGCCGCGGGATTTGTGCGCCGCAATTTAGAAGCGGCAGGTTTTTCAGTTGAACGCAGTGCAGGATACGGTCGTAAACGACATATGACCATCGGCACCAAAAAGGACGCATAGAATGCAAAATAACACCCGCGCAGGTATTTGGTTGATGATTGCGACAGCCCTGATCTTTGCCGCCCAAGACGGTCTATCGCGATATTTGGCCGATCAATACAATGTCTATGTGGTTGTTATGATCCGCTATTGGTTTTTTGCCGCCTTTGTCATTGCAATTTCGGCGCGCAAACGCGGCGGGCTGCGCGCGGTTATCAAAACCACCCAACCCCTGTTGCAAACCCTTCGGGGCGCGTTGCTGGCCGCCGAAATCTGTGTGATGGTGACCGCGTTCACAATCCTTGGATTGGTTGAAAGCCATGCGGTGTTCGCCTGCTATCCATTGTTGGTGGCGGCCCTATCTGGCCCCGTCTTGGGCGAAAAAGTCGGATGGCGACGCTGGACCGCCATCGCAATCGGATTTTTTGGGGTGCTGATTATTTTGGAACCTGGGGTCAAGGTCTTCACACCCGCAGCGATCATCCCATTGGTGTCGGCATTCATGTTTGCCTTGTATGGTTTGCTCACGCGATACGCCGCGCGCAAAGATACCGCTGCAACATCGTTCTTTTGGACGGGGGTGACAGGTGCGGTCATCATGACAGCCGTTGGCATTCCCAATTGGGAACCCATGACGCAAAGCGATGGCATCTTGATGGCCATTCTGTGTGTTACAGGGGCATTGGGGCATTTCACCTTGATCAAATGCTATGAAGTCGCCGAGGCAAGCGCGGTTCAACCCTTTGCCTATCTACAGCTGGTTTTCGCATCCGCCATCGGCTTGACCCTGTTCAGCGAAGTGATGGAGCCGAACGTCATGATCGGCGCCACCATTGTTGTGCTTGCGGGTCTATTTACTCTCTGGCGGGAACGGCAAAAGGCTTGATCCTTGCAACATCTTGCTAAACGGTTGCGGCAGGGGGTCCTTGCCCAACCGCGCCCGATAAATAGGAATGCTTTCGGTGACGCGCATGACATAGTTTCGTGTTTCTTCAAATGGGATTAATTCGACCCAGTCGATGATATCCACATTTGATTTACGCGGGTCGCCCAAACGCTCCATCCATCGTTCGGCCCGCGACGGGCCGGCATTGTAGGCAATTGCCATAAGAACAGGATTGCCGCCAAATCGGTCGCCCAATTCAGCAAGGTATGTGTTGCCGAGATTGACGTTATACTGCCAATCGGACGTCATCTTATCCTCTTGAAATGGCACGCCTAGATTTGCCGCCATTTCGGCACCTGTCTTTGGCATAACTTGCATCAATCCCATCGCGCCGACGGGGGAAACAACCCATTGGTCAAATTCGCTTTCCCGTCGTGCAATCGACAGGGACAATTCAATCGGCACGCGCGATGGCATTCCGATCATGGCATGCAGCGCGTAATAGGGACGCGGAAAATTGCGCCCATAATTCGCCGCACGTTTTCCGACCATGACCAAAACATGGGAACGCTGTGCCTCTTCCAAAAAATCAGTGAGTTGAAGGATTTCTTGGTCATCAAGTGTTTCGGCCAAATGGGTGAGAAACCGTTCACCCAATGACAACTGATCCGATGACAGCAACAAAATTGCTGCCTTGAACACCGATGACGTTGTAAACTCTGCCAATCGCCAATCGGGTAGGTCAGACCAATCAAAAAACTCTTGCCCGAACATGCGCCCAACTTTTTCTGCCGAAAGAATTCCGTAATAGCTGGTTTGATGTTCCGCACCCTTATTATACGCCTCGGTGGCCTTGGCAGGTTGGCCCGCCTGTTCATGTGCGCGTCCCAACCAATAATATCCCCGCCCCAATGAAATCGGCGTCGCAACCGAGGTTAAAAACCGTTCAAAATGTTTGATCGCGGTTTTGGGATCATTTCGAAAGGTCATGGCGATATATCCCGCCATCCATTCAAGGACGGCAAAATCATCGCCCTCGGTCAAATGATGTTGGGCAGCGATTTCATAGGCGTTTTTCCCTTGCCCATCATACAGCATGTCGCGCACGATGCGTTCGCGCTGTGACGCCCATGCCTGTGGACGCCCCAGCCCCACAGCAGATTTCGATCGCTGCTGGAGCAATTCGATACCACTGTCACGATACCCCGATGCCAACCGCCATTCAAAACGCGCATGCGCCAGAACAGGGTGGTCGCGCAGTTTTGCGGGGACCAAATCAATCAGCGCATTTACATCCTCTTCTTTTTTGCGCAAGGCGATGCGCGCGGTTGCAAGCGCCTGCAACCCATCCGACACCAAGGGCGACATTGCGCGCGCGGCAGCATGCGCATCTTCCCACAATAGGTTGATCAATCGGGTTTCATGATAGTCTTTGAGGGCTGCGCCAAATTCACGCACAAACGCGTCTTGGGTGTCTTGGTCCATTTGATGGCTGACCCAAGAATTTTGAATGGCAAGCGTCGCTTTGGACGTTTCGCCCGCCTTTTTCAACGCGCGCGCGTAGATCAATGAACCTTTGGCGGTCTGTGGCACGTCATCGCCGAAAAAGGATAAAATCTGTGCTTGGCTCGCGCCATCAAAAATCGTTTCGGATTGCTTGCGCAGATATGGCAATCCCGGCCAGTCCGGATTGCGTTTCAAAAAATCCAGCACTTCGGCAGGTGTTCCATCGCCTGCGCGCAACTTGGTCCACAAAACCACATCCAATGCGGCTTGGCCGTCTTTGATCGCGACACTCTCTGCAGCAGCCCAATTTTTGGACTTCATGTGCGTGAACGCACTGGCCAAAGGGCGTGGGTCATTTTGGGCCATCACAGAGGTGGCAGAAAGACAAAGAATTGTAATTAGTACTCTTAACATACTTGCAATTTCCTGCACAACGCGAGATAGGATAGCGACACTTTAAACCAGCTTTCGCCGACTTGACACCAACAGATTTGTGATCGGCAAAAAGTTGATAGTCATCCGGGCCCTGCCCGCCAAACGAAAGGAGCGTGTCATGTTTAAAGGCTCAATGCCCGCGTTAGTCACGCCGTTCAAAAACGGCGCTGTGGATCTGGATACATTGAAGAAGTTGGTCGAATGGCACATCGACCAAGGCAGCCATGGATTGGTCCCCGTCGGCACGACCGGCGAAAGCCCAACCCTGACTTATGAAGAACATGAATTGGTGGTTGCCGAAGTCGTCAAGGCCGCTGCAGGGCGTATCCCTGTGATTGCGGGTGCCGGATCAAACAACACGACCGAATCCATGCATTTCATGCGCCACGCCAAAGAGGTCGGCGCAGCGGCGGCGTTGGTTGTCACACCATATTACAACAAACCGACCCAAGACGGCCTCTACGCCCATTTCAAAACACTGCATGATGCTGTCGATCTGCCCATCGTCATTTACAACATCCCCGGTCGGTCGGTCGTAGATATGACACCCGCGACCATGGGGGCGTTGGCCCAATTGCCACGCATCGTTGGCGTGAAAGACGCAACAGGTGATTTGGCGCGCGTGTGCGCACAACGCATCACTTGCGGCAAAGATTTCCTTCAGATTTCGGGTGAAGACGCGACTGCACATGGGTTCAATGCCCAAGGCGGCGTTGGATGTATTTCAGTAACTGCAAACGTGGCACCTGCGCTGTGCGCGCAGTTGCAAAATGCCACATTGGCGGGTGATTTTAAAACCGCTCTCGAGATCCAAGACCGTTTGATGCCGCTGCACCAAGCGATCTTTACAGAACCAGGATTGGTCGGTGTGAAATACGCGATGTCGCTGTTGGATCTGTGTTCCGCCGAGGTGCGTTTGCCCCTAACCCCACTGACAGACGGCACAAAAGAAAAAGTAAAAGCCGCGATGCGGCACGCTGGCCTGTTGAATTAAGCCAGCGCTCAGTCACTCAATAAAAAGGCCTCCGATTTCGGAGGCCTTTTGCGTTTCAAAGAATTGAAACTTATTTTTTCAATGCATCGCGGATTTCTAGCAAAACGTCCAATTCGCTTGGGCCTGCTGGTTCTGCCGCTGCTTGGATTTCTTCTTGTTTGGATGCTGCGTCTTTTGCTTTGTTGACATAGCGCACAAGCATGAAAACAACGAACGCAATGATCAAGAAATTGATCACAGCCATAAAGAACGCCCCATAGGCAAACGCAGCAGCACCGGCTTCGCGCGCTGCGGCCAAAGATGCATATTCACCGTCACCGCTCAGCACGATGAAGTTATTGGTGAAATCAACACCCCCCATGAACAATCCGATGATCGGGTTGATCAGATCGTTCACCATCGAAGTTACAATCGCTGTGAACGCTGCACCGATGATGATACCAACGGCCATGTCCATGACATTGCCCTTGCCAATAAAGTCTTTAAATTCTTTTAACATTTCACCCCTTCCACTGACGGTATATTTTAAAACCGTGACACCGTTTACCCTTTATATGCGTACTATGGTACGGGAAAAATCGTTAAATCAACTCATTTTTGCGTCGTGATGAGGCCTGGGTTTAGTTCAACGCCAACCGCAATGGCATGTCCTGCATCGCATTGCGATACCACTTTACAATTGCGGCGCGCTCGCTGTCTTCCATCCACGTGACATTTGCGGGCGGCATTGCGTGTGTCACGCCTGACTGCAGGTAAATCGCATTGGCCATGGCGGTGATGTCATAGGTCGTTTCCAGATGCACATGCTTGGGTGCGATACGGATCCCGTCATACACGGGTTCCGCCGCATGACACATCGAACAGCGGCCTAAAATGATGTCCTGCGCTGCGTCAAATCCGTCTGCTTGTGCAAAGATCTGTTGACGCTCAGACAAAGCGGCGTCTTCGGTCGGTTCATGTTGTAAGGGCAATGTGGAGATCCACATAATCAGAATGAACAGAATGATCGTTGCGGGCCATGTCCAGATTGGATTGCCGCCGCGCGCGTGTTTGGTGTTGAAATAATGGCGGATCGTCACCCCCATCAAGAACACCAATCCCGCAATGACCCAATTGTATTCAGATGCAAACGCCAAAGGATAATGGTTCGACAGCATCAAGAAAATAACGGGCAAGGTCAGATAGTTGTTATGTGTTGACCGCAGTTTGGCGATCTTTCCGTATTTTGGATCCGGCGCGCGTCCCGCCATCAGATCGGCAACCACAATTTTCTGGTTGGGAATGATGATGAAAAACACATTGGCAGACATGATGGTCGCGGTGAATGCACCCAGATGCAAGAGGGTCGCACGTCCGGTAAAGACCTGATTGTACCCCCACCCCATCGCGACGAGCAGAACAAACAGAATAACCATCAACAAAGTGGGGCTTTCTTTCAAACCGTTTTTGCAAAGCCAATCATAGATGATCCATCCGAATGCCAATGACCCCGCCGAAATCAAAATCCCTTGCCACAAGGCCAAGTCAGACTTGGTTTGGTCGATCAAATACAGCTCTCCGCCGGCCCAATAGACCACCATCAACAGGGCGGCACCAGACATCCATGTCGCATAGCTTTCCCATTTAAACCACGTCAGATGCTCTGGCATGGTTTCGGGCGCGACAAGGTATTTGCGGATATGATAAAACCCACCACCGTGCACTTGCCATTCTTCACCATGTGCCCCAACCGGCAAATCGGGCGCTTTGCGCAAACCCAAATCAAGTGCGATGAAATAGAACGATGATCCGATCCATGCGATTGCAGTGATTACGTGTAGCCACCGAACCGCAAACGCGAGCCAATCCCACACGACGACAAGTTCTGACATGATGCCCCCTAGTCCTGACAGGTTTCATTCCCTGTACACCATAGCATTCTGAGACAGGGTTTGAATATCACAATAGGCCAAAGCTATATTGATAGAAACGCAAGCAAATCTAGTAGCATTTTCAAATTTTACCGAACAATCAAAAACATCAGCATCGATCCAAATGGAATGCTGGTGATTAACAGTTCAATACCAAGCGGAGCATCCCAAATTGAGAGCGCTGCCGGAAAGGGCATCTACAAGTTTTGGGTTAACGCCAATGACGGTGATGGAGTCACCGCAAAGTCTGAAGTCACCATTAACGTGAGCAACGTCGACCCGTCTCCGACGGATACAATCGCATCTGCCTCCGTTAAAGACGGTCAATCGTCAGGCGCAATTATTGACATGTCCACCCATTTCGCAGACACAGATCGGGACACAGGTCACATTTATTCGATCATAAACACCGACAACACCATCACGGACCTTTTCGAGATTGACGCAACCACAGGCGTGATTTCGATCAAGGACGGCGCATCGATCCCGATCAACGCATCAACGACATCGGGATATACGATCACGGTGCAAATCAGTGACAAGGAAGGCGGCATCACAACCAAAGACGTCACCATAACCGTTGCCAGCATCGCACCCGTCGCCGTGACAGACCCCGTTACCGTCGAGGTCACCGACGCTCAGACCGCAGGTGGCATTCTTGACGCAGGCGATCTGTTCACAGATGGCGATGATCTAGAATTCTCGATGACCGGTGGTCCTGATTGGTTGGTCATTGATCCAATCTCAGGCGCGGTCTCCATCGCAAAGGGCGGCGTCCCTGCAGGCGCGTCGGTCAACGGACCCATCACTATCACCATCCAAGTCGATGATGGCGAAGGCGGCGTCACAACAAAAGACGTCACAATCGATGTTGCGAACGCAAACATAAAAACGGTCGGAACGTTACCACCCGTTACGGCGACCAAGAATGCAGACATCACGATCGATACCAACATCTTTGTTGATCCAGACGGCGATGTTCTGACCTTTTCTGCGGCCGGGCTTCCCGATGGTTTGTCGATTGATCCTGCGACCGGTCTGATTTCTGGAAAATTGGGAACAAGCGTGGTTGCAGGCACTGCCTATGTTATCACGATCACGGTGACAGACAGTCAAGGTTCAGTTGTCAGCAAGACATTCAGCCTTAACACAAAATCTGCATCTGGCGCCAACAGCGGGGAAGTTGCCCGAAATGTCTTACCTGACTTATCGTCCAAAATTGACCACACGCTCCCGTCCATCCAAGTAAAGAACGTTATCATAGATGCAGCGCGTTCCTTGGGGCTGAATGAACGGTCGAACGCACAAATCGATGTAGGTCAGCCAATCATCGCGACGGTAAATGGCCTAGGATCACTCGCATCAAGTGCAGATGTAGATTCAACGCTTCCAATATCCAATCTGGTTCAGGATAAAATATTGAACGATGCAGATCGCCGCTACATTGATGTCGCGCTGAAAGATCCTGCGTCTTCTGGTCGGGTCTTTAGGTTTAACGCTCCCGACCAAGGGGATCTTATCGCAACCTTGATTGAAACAGAGAATGAACGTAGACTTGAGTTGATTTCAACGTTGCAAGGGGATCTGCGTATTGTGGACAAATTCCCCCTTCAAGGCGTCGAGGTCGATGAGGACGGGACAATCCGGTTGTCACGCGCGTTCGAAGAACAGCTTATCAGCCTCACAGTAGAAATTGACGTCCAAGGCACCTTGACGGTCCGAGATATTCTTGTGAACCCTGCGACCGGAGAGCTTGAGGAAATTTCGCGTGAACAACGTGGCAGACAATTCAGCGAAATGTTGAATTGGCAGGCGGTGATGTTCTAACCGCATCCCTAAACTGAAAAGCCCGCGACGATCATCGCGGGCTTTTTATTTATTCAGCAGCCTGTGCGTAATCCGACATGGGCGGGCAAACACAAACAAGGTTTCGATCCCCATATGCATTGTCTACCCGATTGACGGGCGGCCAATATTTGTCGACGCGGAAGGCGCCGCGCGGGAAACATCCCTGTTCGCGTGAATAAGGACGATCCCAATCACCAACAAGGTCCTCAACGGTATGCGGTGCATTCTTTAGAGGGTTGTTCACAGGATCCATGGTTCCATCTTCGATTTCGCGAATTTCTTCGCGGATGGCCAACATGGCATCGCAGAACCGGTCCAACTCTGCCTTTGTCTCGGACTCGGTCGGTTCGATCATAAGCGTACCAGCAACAGGCCAACTCATGGTCGGGGCATGAAACCCTGCGTCCATCAACCGTTTTGCAATATCTTCGACATTGACATGAGCGCTTTCGGCATAGGGGCGAACGTCAATGATACATTCATGCGCGACGCGACCCTGCTTGCCCTTGTACAACACTTCAAACGCACCCTCGAGCCGTTTTGCGATGTAATTTGCATTTAGGATCGCAACACGGGTCGCTTGGGTCAACCCTGCACCGCCCATCATCAAACAATAGGCCCATGAAATGGGCAGCACCGACGCCGATCCATATGGCGCCGCAGAGACCGCGCCTTTTTGTTCTGGCAAGAACGGGATCAAATGCGCCTTTACCCCGATTGGTCCCATGCCTGGCCCCCCACCACCGTGTGGGATGGCAAAGGTTTTGTGCAGGTTCAAATGGCTGACATCGCCACCCAAATCACCAGGGCGTGATAGGCCAACCATCGCATTCAGGTTCGCACCATCGATGTAGACCTGCCCCCCGTTGTCATGGGTGATCTGACAGATTTCATGCACTGTTTCCTCGAACACGCCATGCGTCGATGGATATGTGATCATACAGGCCGCCAATTCGTTCGAATACTTGATTGCCTTTTGACGGAAATCTTCGACATCAATATCACCGTTTTCTGCAGTTTCCACAGGAACAACGGTCCACCCCACCATTTGCGCACTGGCTGGATTTGTACCATGTGCAGACATCGGGATCAGACACACCTTGCGATGGCCTTGACCGTTCGCCTCGTGATATTCCGCGATGGTCAACAGACCCGCATATTCACCCTGCGCACCAGAATTCGGCTGCATGGTCATCCCGTCGTACCCTGTGATTTTGCACAGTTTGTCACAAAGATCAGCAATAAGCTCGGCATAACCTTCGGCTTGATCCTTGGGAACAAAGGGATGCATCAACGAAAATTCACGCCAACTGACGGGCATCATTTCGGCAGCCGAGTTCAGCTTCATCGTACACGACCCAAGCGGGATCATCGCGCGATCCAATGCCAAATCACGGTCAGACAAGCGCCGCATATACCGCATCATTTCCGTTTCCGCGCGGTTCATATGAAAGACGTCATGTTCCAAATACGCGCTTTGACGCTGCATATCATCTGGGATGCGATATTCGGGGGTATAATCCGTGTCCTCGCGGTCAATTCCGAACGCACGCCAAACGGCCTCTGTTGTTGTTCGGCGGCTGCGCTCATCCAATGAAATACCAACTTTTGTCTTGCCAACACGGCGCAAGTTTACGCCTTCATTAACGGCCGCTTGTAAAACACCGCGCTGTAATAGGCCGACATCAACGGTAATCGTATCGAAAAATGCGTCAGGCTGGATGTCAAATCCGGCTTGCTGCAGTCCTTTCGCCAACCGCACCGTTTTCCGATGAATACGCTGCGCAATGGCCTTCAAACCATCTGGACCATGAAAAACCGCATAAAACGATGCCATGACCGCCAACAAAGCTTGGGCCGTACAAACATTCGATGTCGCCTTTTCACGACGAATGTGCTGTTCCCGTGTCTGCAACGACAACCGGTACGCTTTGTTGCCATGTGAATCAATTGAAATGCCCACAATCCGACCTGGCATATTCCGTTTATAGGCGTCTTTGGTTGCCATATACGCGGCATGTGGCCCGCCGTATCCTTCGGGAACGCCGAAACGTTGGGTGGACCCAACTGCGATATCGGCGCCCATTGCACCCGGCTCTTTCAGAAGCGTTAAGGCAAGCGGATCGGCCGCTACGATCCCAATCGCTTTGGCATCGTGAAGCGCGGTCATCTGATCGGTAAAGTCGCGGATATGCCCATATGTTCCGGGATATTGGAAGATCGCGCCAAACACGGCGCCTGCATCCAGTTGATCAGGGTCGCCAACGATCACCTCAATCCCCAAAGGCTTCGCACGGGTTTGGATGACTTCAATATTTTGTGGATGGCAATTTTCATCAACAAAGAATGCGGTCGCCTTTGACTTTGCAACCCGTTGGGCCATGGTCATTGCTTCGGCGCATGCGGTGGCCTCATCCAACAGGGACGCATTTGCCACATCTAGGCCTGTTAAATCCGAAATCATGGTTTGAAAATTCAACAATGCTTCCAAACGGCCTTGTGAAATTTCGGGTTGATACGGTGTATATGCGGTATACCACGCGGGGTTCTCCAAAATATTGCGCGTGATCACGGGCGGCGTGACAGTGCCATAATACCCCTGCCCGATCAAACTCGTGAGAACTTTGTTCTTCGATGCCGTCACGCGCATTTGGTTCAACAATTTGCGCTCTGACAAAGGCTTGCCGAAATCAAGCGGCTCTTTCTGACGAATGGATTTTGGCACCGTCTCATCGATCAATGCATCCAGGCTTGATGCGCCCACAACGCGCAGCATCTCTTCCATCTCGGACGGAGATGGCCCAATGTGGCGGCGATTGGCAAAATCATAGGGCAAATAGGGTGTCGGCGTATAGGGCATGGTATTTCCTTGGGATAAAACAGGATTTCACGTTTGCAGAAATACTCCCGCCGGAGGCATCCGACAGGAGCCAGAGGACTTAGCCAATCAATTTAAGATAGGCGTCTTCGTCCATATATTCGTCCATTTGCGATGGATCCGAGGGCTTGATTTTGAAAAACCAACCATCCCCGATGGGGTCATCATTAACCTTGGAAGGCTCATCCATCAGCGCCTGATTGATTTCAACAATCTCGCCATCAATCGGGGCAAGGATATCAGACGCGGCTTTTACGCTTTCGATAACAACGATTTCATCGTCTTTTGTGACTGTTATGCCTTCTTCTGGCAATTCAACGAATACGATATCGCCCAATTGGGTGCTGGCATGTTCTGTGATGCCAACAACAACCAGATCATCTTCGATGCGTAGCCATTCATGTTCTTCGGTAAATTTCATTGCTGGTCTCTCCTTGCTCAGCGTTTAAAACGGGCGGGAACGTGGGGAAGTGTGCCAATTGTGACGGGCAAACGTTTTCCGCGGACCTCACCAAATACCTGTGTGTCGGTGTCACTATATTCTGCATCCACATATCCCATGGCAACAGGCCCGTTCACGGTCGGACCAAAGCCGCCTGACGTGACGATGCCAATCGGTGTATCGGCGGTTTCGGATGCAAAAATTTGAACGCCTTCGCGCATCGGCGCGCGCGTTTGCGGGATCAGGCCCACGCGTTTGCGGCGCGCGCCCTTCGCAAACTGATCCAAGATCACCGCTGCGCCGGGAAATCCGCCTTCGTGCGCGCCACCGGCGCGGCGGGCTTTTTGTATCGCCCAGGTTAACCCCGCATCAACGGGTGTTGTTGTGTCATCAATATCATGACCGTAAAGACACAATCCCGCCTCTAATCGCAGGCTATCACGGGCACCCAACCCGATCCATTCCACATCCGGATGATCCGCCAAAGCCTGTGCAACATCTGCAGCAGCCGCCAAGGGGATCGATATTTCAAACCCATCTTCCCCTGTATAACCCGACCGCGACACCCAACATTCGGCACCCGCGATTGGAAGTGTATCGACCTGCATAAACGCCATATCAACGATAGGTGGATAATGCTCGGCCAATACGGCTTCGGCCAACGGACCTTGAAGCGCAAGAAGTGCACGGTTTTCCAAAACCTTGATGCTGATTTCAGGTTCAAGCGCTGCCCGCATGTGCGCAATATCTGCATCTTTACAGCCCGCGTTTACCACCATGAAAATATGATCGCCGCGATTGGCAAACATCAAATCATCCAAAATGCCGCCTTGGTCATTTGTGAAAAAACCATAGCGCTGGCGATCTTCGGCCAAAGTTAAAACATCTTGGGGGATCAAGCGTTCCAGCGCGATCGCCGTCGCGGCATAATCTGTACCCCGCAGAACAACTTGGCCCATATGGCTCACATCAAAGAGGCCCGCCTTTTCGCGGGTGTGTTGATGTTCTTTCATCACGCCAAGCGCGTATTGAACGGGCATGTCGTATCCAGCAAAGGGCACCATCTTGGCACCATTGGCGACATGCATGTCGTAAAACGGGGTCTGTTTCAAATCTTCGGTCATCCGATCCTCTTGTGGTTACCGGATGGTCCGGCATCAACAAAACATGGGTATCCCATGTCGTGATGCCCCCTCTGTCCCTTTGCCTGAGATCGTTATCCCTTCGGCGGGTGCGCTGCACCTCTCTCCAGAGTAAATTCCCGAAACGGTCCTTTCGCCTGAGAGTTTCCGGGGCGGTTGCTCCTTCGGCACTGGTGACCAGTTCTCCCGTTTCGATATAATTGGAGTAGCCAATCAAAAATATTTAAGCAAGTCCTTTTTTATATGCGACGCTTTGAATGGAAAAACCGACCATTTGACAAAGCTCAAAACATGGCACAAATATCGCCGCATGATGGATCCTTATTTCTTTGGCTATGGCAGCCTCGTTAATATCAAAACCCATATCTACGAAGACCCGCGTCCTGCGCGGCTGTCTGGGTGGCGGCGTGTTTGGCGGCGCACCGAGGTGCGGGATATGGCATTTTTAACAATTGTTCCTGACGCCACTACAGAATTAAAAGGGTTGATTGCCAAGGTTCCCAATGCCGATTGGAGAGCGTTAGATGAACGCGAATACGGATATGATCGGCTGGCTGCAAGTGATCAAGTTTCACATGATCATCACCCCGAATTGGAAGTGGCGATTTACTCGATCCCCCAATCAACAAGCCACGCGCCCACAGACCAACACCCCATATTGCTCAGCTATTTAGATGTTGTTTTGCAAGGGTATTTGCACGTTTACGGCCAAGAGGGCGTTCACCATTTCATGACCACGACAGAGGGTTGGGCCACCCCGATTTTGAATGACCGCGCCGCGCCGCGTTATCCCCGCGCGCAGATGTTGTCATCTGACGAAACGGCATTGGTGGATCATCACCTGCGCGCCGTCAACGCACGGATTTTTGACGCGGCATAGGGGTGTGAACGTATCAAATCCGCCCAAAGACTGAGGCCAAAATTTTGGTCAATTCCACCGCGTCATCTTGATCAAAAGCGGCGGGAAAATCGCTGTCGATGTCCAACACCCCCAATAGATCACCTGCCCCGTTCCAGACAGGCAAAACCAATTCAGATTGGGTGGTGCTAGAGCACGCGATATGATCCGCAAAGGCGTTGACGTCATCCACCAATTGAACGGTTTCCATGCGCGCCGCAGCACCGCAAACCCCGCGCGAAAACGGAATGGTCAGACAACCATGCCCCCCCTGATACGGCCCAATTTTCAAAAGCTCGGGCGCGACGACGCGGTAAAAACCGGTCCAATGGAATCGGTCATCACTGTGATGGATTTCACACGCAAGCGTTGCCATCAGGGTGACACCGTCATCTTCCCCCTCGCACAGTGCGGATATGTTTTGCGCCAGTTGCGCATAGTCAACGCGGGCCATCATGGACGCTCAATCGCAATGGCGGTGCCTTCGCCGCCGCCGATACAAATCGCGGCAACACCGCGTTTGAGATCGTAGCGTTCCATCGCGTTCAAAAGCGTCACGATGATTCGTGCACCAGACGCTCCAATCGGGTGACCCAAGGCACAGGCCCCGCCATGAACGTTCATCTTGTCCCGTGGAATTCCCAAATCCTGCATAAAGGCCATTGGCACCACGGCGAAAGCTTCGTTCACTTCCCAAAGTTCCACATCACCGATCGACCACCCAAGGCGATCCAACAGCTTGCGCGTCGCAGGAACAGGCGCCGTTGCGAACCACCCCGGTTCATGCGCATGGCTTGCGTGCCCGCGAATGATGGCACGAATGGGTAAACTGTTTTGTTTTGCATGGTCTTCGGACGCCAAAATCAACGCGGCCGCCCCGTCGGAAATTGACGAAGAATTGGCGGGTGTCACTGTTCCATCTTTGCGAAACGCTGGTTTGAGATGTGGAATTTTTTCAGGCCTTGCTTTGGCGGGTTGTTCATCCGACGCAATTGTCACGTCACCTTTGCGACCCGAAATGGTATAGGGTGCAATTTCACCATCAAACGCGCCGCTTTCTTGTGCCCTTAGTGCATTATTCAAAGACGTAATCGCATATTCATCCTGCGCCTCACGCGTGAATTGATATTTTTCGGCGCAGTCTTCGGCAAAAGTGCCCATCAAACGACCCTTGGCATAGGCATCTTCGAGCCCGTCCAGGAACATGTGATCAACGACCTGACCATGGCCCAAACGTGCACCACCGCGCATTTTGGGCAAGAGATACGGCGCATTTGACATGCTTTCCATTCCCCCCACGGCCATAATATTCGCGCCGCCCAGCGCGATTTGATCATAGCCGATCATGGTCGTTTTCATGCCAGATCCACACATTTTGTTCAGTGTCGTCGCAGGAACATCAATCCCCAAGCCTGCGGCAAAGCCCGCTTGGCGCGCGGGGGCTTGGCCTTGGCCCGCAGGCAAGACATTGCCCATCAGAACCTCGTCCACAGTGGAAACTCCTGCGCCTTGCATGGCCGCGCGGATCGCCGCCCCACCCAATTCGGCGGCTGGTACGCCATCAAAATCGCCCTGAAATCCACCCATTGGCGTGCGTGCCGCGCCTGTGATGACAACTGTATGCATTGTGATGCTCCTACAACAATTTTCGACAGCATACCGAATGGTAATATTTGCCGTCTAGTCTGCCGCTACGTCTGACATGAAAGGAATCGGAATGGAACTGTCATTACAGCCCCAAAGTGATCGTTTAGGCATCACAGTAAACGCACCACGCATTGATGCACAGGCGGCCGTGAAGTTTAAAGACGCAGTTCACACAGCCTGCGGAAACGATCACTCTTGGATCATATTGGATTTGGCAAATGTCGATTTCGTCGACTCAAGCGGTCTGGGCGCAATCGTCAGCATCAAAAAACACATTGGAAAAGGGCGGCGCGTCGATCTTGCGTCGCTTGGGCCTGCGGTGGAAAAGGTGTTCCGTCTGACGCGGATGGACAGCGTTTTTCGTATCTACCCAACGCTTGACGATGCGATGGCTGATGACGCGGCAGACTGACACCCGATATATTCATACGCGATTACAAACGTTCGCGGATGTTCGACACGCGTTGGATGATCTGTGTCATCGCCTATCGAATGACATAAACGACGCTACCAAAGTGGCAGAGATTGAAATTGTTTTGGCTGAAATTCTCAATAACATCGTCGAACACGGTGGCACCTCGGCCTATCAATACCCGGTCGAGATTTCTTGGGACATCGGGACCGAGATCGCATTTATGATTCGCGACACCGGTCGGCCTTATCCACAGCTGCGCTTGCCTGCCCCCGATCTACCCAATTGCGATGATCTCCCAGAGGGGGGGTTTGGATGGGGCATGATCCAGATGATCTGTCACGCTGTGTCATATCAGCGGGTCAATGGCGCGAACCTCTTGCGATTTTCATTCGCAACCGAAACGCTAAAACCATAAATTAACCATATTTACTTCGCAGATCAGCCAAATTTCGTTTGTATCCAAATACCATGAGCCGAACAGATTTGGCACTATCTGATATGGGGTGCTGCCCCCACACGCCCCATATCAGAGATATATTTCCTGTTGAACAATCTCGATTTACGCATAGTCTGACGGTGTTTTCACACAGGATACCCAACATGCGAGATTTTCACCTTCCCGGACGATCTGCCGTCTTTGCCGATAATGGCGCAGTTGCCACCTCACACCCGCTGGCGTCGCAAGTCGCTATTGATATTTTGAAAAGCGGCGGAAACGCGATGGATGCCGCCATCGCTGGCGCAGTTTTGTTGGGCATCTGTGAACCGCAAATGACGGGGATTGGCGGCGATTGCTTTGTTCTGTTTTCTCCTGCTGGTCGTAATGACATTCTTGCCATGAATGGATCGGGGAAATCTCCGGCGGGAGTCACTGCGCAGATGTTGCAGGAACTGGGTCACGAAACGGTTCCCATTCGTGACGTTCACGCCGTTACTGTTCCTGGTGCGATTGATGCCTTTTGTCAGCTTAGCACGGATTGGGGCAAGCTTGGGATTGATCGCGTCTTGGCCCCTGCGATTGCCTATGCGGAATCGGGCGTTCCCGTCGCCCCACGCGTAGCAGAAGATTGGGGCGGTTTGATGAATGATCTTCATGAAACTGCGATGCCTTACTTTTCCATGTCTGGTCGCGCGCCCAAGATCGGCGAGCGCCACGCGCATCCCCAACTTGCCAAAGTGTTAAAGAAAATCGCAAAAGATGGCCGCGATGGATTTTACAAAGGCGACGTCGCGGACGACATGGTGACGACGTTGCAATCCCTGGGTGGCACACATACGTTAGACGATTTTGCCAATCAAACCGCCTTTTACACAGCGCCGATCCAAGGCACCTATCACGATGTTGATCTGGTCGAGCACCCGCCAAATGGCCAAGGGGCGACAGCCATTTTGATGGGCAATATCCTAAAACATTTTGATCTTTCTTCGATGAATCCCTTTGGCGCAGAGCGTACGCATATCGAAGCAGAGGCTGCAAAACTTGCTTATGACGCCCGTAATCGTTTCATCGCAGATAGCAACGACTCCACACTGTTGGATCGCATGACATCAGAGAAAACAGCGGCCGCACTTGCCGATCTGATTCGGATGGATCGTGTTATTGAGAACGTCACACAGACGTCAGAAGCGGTTCACAAGGACACGGTCTATATCACCGTGGTGGACAAAGATCGGATGAGCGTTTCGTTGATCTATTCCATATTTCATGGCTTTGGATCTGGCATCGCAAGCCGCAACTATGGCGTTTTGTTCCAAAATCGGGGCGCTGGGTTTAACCTGATCGACGGTCACCCAAACGTTCTGCGCGGCGGGGCACGCCCCATGCACACAATCATCCCCGCGATGCTTGCAAAATCAGGGGTGCCGATTATGCCATTCGGGGTTATGGGCGGACAATATCAGCCAAACGGGCATATTCGCGTTTTATCGAATATGTTGGATTACGGGCTGTCCGTTCAAGATGCCATTGATGCACCGCGCGCCTTTGCCGAGGGCGGCGTTTTGAAATTGGAACGTGGGTATGATCCAAAAGTCGTTTCGCAACTCTCTGATATTGGGCACAAAGTTACCCAAGATATTCCGGCAATCGGCGGCGCCCAAGCGATCTTGATCCATGACACTGGCGTGCTTGAGGCAGGGTCAGATCCGCGCAAAGATGGATGTGCGCTTGGCTATTAATTCATATTGAAATGCAACGGGTAGTGCCCATCGCTGAACGGCCCAAAAATTTCTGGGATATCGGGATGTTCGATGGGCTCGCCTGATGCGTCTTCGACCAAGTTTTGTTCGGACACATAAGCCACATAATAACTGTGATCGTTTTCCGCCAATAAATGATAATAGGGCTGCTCTTTTACAGGGCGGCTTTCTTCGGGAATAGCTTCGTACCATTCATCGGTATTATTGAATTCGGGATCCACGTCAAACACTACGCCCCGAAACGGATGTTTCCGGTGTTTGACAATTTGCCCCAGATGATATTTCGCAATTTTAGTATACATAGCCACCCACAACACTGGTCTAATTTTGTACTGCGTTCACCCAAATTTGTCTAGGTACTCTGATAGTTCATTTTGGAAACAATTTGTTAGAAAATACAGCAATAACGCCCAAAACAGTCAATTTGGGAGTCTTGCTCTATACCAGCGGTTAATCGCTTTTTTTGAAATGAGGGCTTTAGCGATTCTTAAAAATGGGATAGGATTCGAGTAATTAAAAAGAAAGCGAGAGAGGCATGAGCAAAACTCTTCGCACGTTATTATGTGTGCTTTTACTATCTTCTTGTGGTGTAAGCTATAATTCTGCGCCACGTAATATGGACAACGCCTGTTCGATCCTATCGCAACGGCCAGGGTTTCATAGTGCATTCCAGTCGACCAAAAAGAAATGGGGCGTCCCCGTTCACGTTCAAATGGCGACGATCCACCAAGAAAGCAAATTTATCGGCAATGCAAAAACGCCGATGCGGTATTTTTTGGGCATTATTCCCCGAGGGCGTCAAAGTTCGGCCTATGGCTATGCCCAAGCGTTGGATGGGACGTGGAATGACTACCGCAAGGCAACCGGACGGTTTGGTGCGCGGCGGGACAATATCCGTGACGCGACCGACTTTATGGGGTGGTACATGAATGCATCGCGCGAAAAATTGGGGCTCTCTTTGTCTGATACGCGCAACCAGTATCTGGCCTATCACGAAGGCCAAACAGGGTTTTCGCGTGGAACGCATCGACGCAAAGCGTGGTTGATGGATGTATCGAAAAAGGTGGAAAGCCGTGGGTATATGTACAAACGGCAACTCGAAAGCTGCGGTAAGTCTTAAACGTTAACCCTCATCGTCCGAGGGTTAGCGTCGCTGTTCTTTGCGCCGATCAATTTCCAGCGGAATATTGAACATCTGATCCGACAGTGCAGCGCCCTGCTTTGTATCATTTAAAATGACAGTAGTTTGTTCACCGCTGTCATTGTAAACAACCCATTGCCGCAATTCGGGTGTCGCGCCGGTGAACACCAAATCAAGCCGTCCACGTTCGGGGTAATCTGGATCTTGGACCGTCAGTGTTGTCGCCGTGCCGTCATATTTATGCCCCACCACCATGCGATCCCGAGACAGATTTATCGACTGCCCCAAGATAATCGACAACGGCGTTTTGTTCAGCGGATAACTTTCCGGCGTTTCATTGCCCTTGGGATCAAAAATCGCAAGCGATCCTGCCGATGCCATGACCAAGGCATTGTTCGGAGGGTCATATTCAAATCGAATCCGCCCCGGACGCTTGATAAAGATCTTGCCTGTCGACAAGGTTCCGTCTGCGTTAATCTGTGTGTACTGCGATTGCACCGTCGACAGCCCATTCAGATATCCAGAAAGCGTATTCAACGACAGCTTGTCCGCAAAGGCTGCGGTTGCTGACAGGGTGGCGGCAAGGCCAAAAGACAGAATAAATTTTTTCATAGTGTGAAGATATGGGGAAACAAGAAAACTTGCATCCCCTTTCGCATAAACGTGAAGCCTTGAAATATTGTGTGGCGGATTATTGCTGTTCTGGCACCAGAATTTCGCGCTTGCCCACATGGTTCGCGGCGGAAATTAATCCTTCGTCTTCCATCTGCTCAACCAATCGCGCCGCTTTGTTATAGCCGATGGCCAATTTACGTTGAATGTAGCTGGTCGACACTTTCCGGTCTTTTAATACAATGGCCACCGCTTGGTCGTAAAGCGCATCTTCGCCATCTGTATTTCCGCCCAAACCCAACACCATATCAATGCTGTCGGCTTTGTCATCTTCGGGTCCTTCAACCACACCAGACTTGTAATCAGGCGGGCCATAGGCCTTGAGATGGTTTACGATTTCCTCAACCTCTTCGTCTGACACGAATGGGCCGTGGCAGCGGATAATTTTTGACCCGCCTGCCATATACAGCATGTCGCCCATCCCCAACAATTGTTCGGCACCCATTTCGCCCAAAATCGTGCGGCTGTCGATTTTCGATGTGACTTGGAACGAAATCCGCGTTGGAAAGTTCGCCTTGATGGTCCCTGTGATAACGTCAACAGAGGGCCGCTGTGTCGCCATGATCAGGTGAATCCCCGACGCACGCGCCATCTGTGCCAAACGCTGGATACAGGCTTCGATTTCTTTGCCTGCCACCATCATCAGATCGGCCATCTCGTCCACAATCACCACGATATAGGGCATTTTTTCGGGTTTGAATTCTTCGGTTTCAAACACGGGATCGCCCGTTTCATCATCAAACCCTGTTTGGATCGTGCGGCTGAACATTTCGTTTTTCGCCAAGGCATCTGCGACGCGACCATTATAGCCGTCAATATTGCGAACGCCCATTTTGGACATTTTGCGATAGCGCTCTTCCATTTCGCCAACCACCCATTTCAGGGCAACCACTGCCTTTTTCGGATCAGTCACAACAGGCGATAACAGGTGCGGAATGCCATCATAAACCGACAATTCCAACATTTTCGGGTCGATCATGATCAAGCGACATTCTTCAGGCGTCAACTTGTACAGCAACGACAAGATCATCGTGTTGATCGCCACCGATTTACCCGATCCCGTTGTCCCAGCAATCAAAAGGTGGGGCATTTTCGCAAGATTGGCGACGATGGGTTCGCCCCCGATATCCTTGCCCAATGCAAGCGGCAATTTATGATTTCCATCGCCAAAGGCCCGCGCGGATAGGATTTCACGCAAGACAACCTTTTCACGGTTTTCATTCGGCAATTCGATCCCGATGACAGAGCGGCCGGGAACGGTGGACACACGCGCAGACAGCGCAGACATGGATCGCGCGATATCATCGGCAAGCCCAATAACACGGCTTGCCTTTAGACCCGGTGCAGGTTCCAATTCGTACATTGTGACCACAGGGCCGGGGCGTACCGAAACGATTTCACCTTTTACACCGTAATCATCCAAAACGGATTCCAGCAAACGCGCATTTTCTTCTAATGCTTCGTCAGACAGATGCAGACGTTGGATCGTTGCGGGATTTTCCAACAACCCCAATGGCGGCAATTCAAATTCAACCTTACGCGCATCACCAAAATTCAATACAGGTTGCGCTTCCGCACGCGCGCGTGTCGATTGCTGGATCGGTTTGCGCACCAGTTGCTGAACCACATTCTTTTTGGGTTCATAGGCGGGCTGCTGCAACTGGCTTTGTGGAATGTCTTGCGGCTCGTAAACTTCGGGTTCCCATGTGTCGAGCGATGCGTCATCGTCGACTTGTGTATCATAGGGTTCATACAGATCATCTGCGTTTATGTCATGATCCATGGTGGCAATAGGGACGGTTTCCACGCGTGTTGTGCGGCTTAGCGGGGGTTCAGAATTCAAGACCAATGCATCTGGACCGCGCCCACGTCCTTTGGTCAGTGGACGTTCTTCTTCTATTGCGGTTTGGACACTTGGTTGATGACGCGACCGAATGACTTCGGAAATGCGCGATTTAATGCGATCTTCGCCAAACGCGGATGGGACAGTCGCCGTGCTGGTGAATTCCACCAATTCGGGCTCTGGCAAGGGCTCAACCCGTTTTTTCAGAATTGGCATAAGCGACAAAAATCCGCCTTTGGGCGCCTGTTCCGGCGTATCCATTTCATTTGCGTAATCGTCTTGCGCGCCACGCAACACGGGTTCGCGCATCACGGGAACGGTACGCGCCTGTTGGGATTTTGTATGCGTTTCGCGCGCGACTGTATAGGCCTTGTTCGCACCACGGCCCAGCGCGGTTGCAAGGGTCGCATAGGACATCACGACACCGATATAAAGGAATCGTGCACATGTGCGCAGCTCTTCTTTATCGAACCCAAGAACGAACAATCCTAACGCGCCCATCGTCAAGAACGACGCCAACAAAACAACAGTAATACCAAATGCCGGCGCTATGGGCAGCAAAGACAAAAGCGACCCTACGACCGTATCACCGAACAGCCCGCCCATGCCGAAATTATGCGTCCACCCAGATGAGGGCACCAATGACGCCGCATAAATTGAAAATAACGCAATGGCGATGGGCGCAAAAACCAAACGTGTGGTTGCACGATCTGCCCCTTTATGAAGGAAAAACCGCAGGCCCCATGCAAATAACAACATCACGAACGACCACGACCCCAGCCCCAAGATCAACATCAAAGGTGACGCAACATTTGCACCAAAAGATCCCAACCAATTTTGAACCGGAATGTCAGAGGCTGATGCCAAACCTGGATCCGTGGGTGAATAACTGACCAAGATCATTGCGATGACAATCGACAAACCGATCAACGCCAATCCCAACAATTCCGCACCTCGGCGTTGCAGGGTTTCTTGGGTCTTACTATCGATGAGCGGATCGCGTCCCCGTGCGTGATGATACGTCATGCCAGCCTCACTTTTCATATAAACAGGATTTCAAGGCAATCAGCCCTGCTTCTGTTTCTTCTTTTGGTGCAACAAGGGCGACCCTGATATAGGGGGCGCCGGGTGTGCCATCTGTTGTTTCTTTTGATAAATACCGACCCGGAAGAACCCGAACACCGGTTTGCGTCCATAGCTTGAGCGCCGTTTCTTCGCCGTCACCCACGTTCAACCACAGGAAAAATCCTGCTTGCGGGCTGTGATACCCATCCACGTCACCAAGGATGCGATCGGCCAATTCAAATTTTTCGTGATAGAGCCTGCGGTTTTCGATCACATGCTGTTCGTCACGCCAAACGGCAGCAGAGGCCGCTTGGATTGGTCCGGGAATGGGCGCACCGGCATAGGACCGCAGTTGCTTGCACTGTGCGATCGATTGTGGACCGCCCGCGACAAAGCCAGAGCGTAATCCCGGAAGATTGGACCGTTTGGACAACGAATGAAATATCACGACGCGTTCGGGATCAGCCCCAAGATCTGCTGCCACCTGCAGCGCACCAACAGGCGCGTCATCGCGATAGATTTCTGAATAGCATTCATCGGCGAAGATTTGGAAATCATATCGTTCTGCCAATTGAATCAAATCGCGCCAATAATCATAGCTTGCAATGGCACCTTGTGGGTTCGATGGTGAACACAGATAGGCAATCGTCGTCCGGTTCAAAACCTCGGCAGACAGGCCCGCATAGTCGGGTAAGAACCCTGTGTCTTCGCCTGCGGGAACAAACACGGGCTCTGCCCCTGCTGACATCGCGGCAATCATATAGACTTGATAAAACGGGTTGGGCATCAAAACGACGGGCTGCGCATCATTTTTGGTTTCAGGGCACAATGCCAGTGCCGCATTGAACAATGCCTCACGCGTTCCATTTGCTGTCATAACTTGGGTCGCGGGATCAATCGAAACACCGAACCGTCCCTGAACCCAAGTCGCAATGGCATCTTGCAAATCAGGTGTGCCATCATTCACAGGATAGCTGTTAAAGCCGGCGGTATTTTCGGCAATGAGTTCGCTGACCCATTTTGGAAAGGCATGTTTCGGCTCGCCAATGGTCATATGACGCACGGGACCACCTGCTGGATGATGATCCAACAGCGCCCGCAGACGTGGGAATGCATAAGCGGGCAGGTTCGAAAACCGCTTTGGAAAGCTCATATTTTGCCTCATAGATCAGGGTCTATTGCCCCGTTTTATCCATAAGATACCCAAGCTTTTGCGTTTCGTCCAGAAAAACGCGCTATATTTTCAAAATAATGGCGAAAAAAGCGCACATTTCTTAGGCCAACGCCGCCTCGGCGGCCAATGACAGGCGCAGCAATTGGTTTTCACCAAAGGGTTGACCCATGATCATGATACCGCAACTCGGCACACCTGTCGGCAAGGTGATCGCACAAGAGCCCATCAAATTGCCAATCCGTGTATTGCGCAGGGCAAGCAGATTTTCTTCTACATAGTAGACATCATCCATCAAAAGACGATCTATATTTGGCGGCAAAATAGGTGCGGTGGGCAGGATCACACCGTCATATCCCGCAGTGCGATCAGAAAATATGCGGCGCAAGACGGTCAATCGCTGCCAGCCCGCAACATACTCTGCCGCGCCGACATGCGCACCACCACGAAAGCGTTCTAGAATTTTATCAAACATCAGATGTGGGGCGGCCTCGATCCGATCTTTCCATGTGCCATATGCTTCGGGCGCGAATAATGTCGCACTTAACGACAATGCCACTGCAACTTCTGGGGCTGTGATCCGCTCGATCTGCGCACCGTGCTCGGCAAATTTGGCGACCGCAGTTTCAAACCCCGCCCGTGGCGCATCGCGCAGATCATCCAGTGCTACGGTTTCCAAAATCGCCAACTTGCGACCCTTTATGGACGTGGGCGCAGTGTCAATTGGCACACATCCCGCCAAAACAGCATAGGTTAGGGCCGCATCTTCGACCGTTTTGGCCAATGGTCCGACTGTATCAAATTGTGGGCATAACGGCACAACACCCTCGAGCGACACTTGCCCCGAAGTTGTCTTGAGACCGACCAAGTCATTCCATCCTGCCGGAATACGCACCGATCCGCCTGTGTCCGTGCCAATTGCCACAGGTGCCAACCCAAAGGCGATTGACGTGGCCGCACCAGAAGATGACCCACCCGACACGGCATTCACATCATTGACACAGGGCGGTGTTGCGGTGATCGGATTCAACCCAAGGCCAGAAAACGCCAATTCCGAGGTATGCGTTTTCCCCAAACACACCGTCCCCGCCAAGGTCGCGTTTCGCAATACCCTTGCATCCTGTGAGGGAACGCGCCCTTTTAACAATGCGGTTCCAGCCTCGGTGACCGTACCGGCGGTGTCGTAAAGGTCTTTCCAACTTATTGGTACGCCGTCCAATGGCGACACACGATACCCACTGGCTGCACGTTCACGCGCGGCGTGGGCTTCGGCCATGGCACGATCTTTGGTCAGCCGCGCGTAAATCCTGTCTGACAAAGGATGCGCTTCGATTGCGGCGAAATAGGCCTGAGCCAAATCAACAGGGTCCAGTGTGCCCGCACCAATCGCACGACCCATTTCTGCAGCAGTCATATTTTGCATGGCATACCTCTCCGTGTTATCCTGAAATCAAGCCTAGCGACATCGCAACCACTGGACAATCCCGAATGAACACCCATATTGCCCCTATGGAAAAAACTTATGATATCGTCGTCGTCGGTGGTGGGCTGAATGGGTCAACCTTGGCGCTTGGGGCGGCCAAATTGGGCCTGCGCGTTCTTGTCATCGACGCCCTGCCCGATCACGTGCAAGTCGCGGCGGATTTTGATGGCCGCTCATATGCCTTGGCACTGACATCTGTTCGACTGCTAAATGCCATCGGCATCTGGGAAAGCATCGCAGCGGCCGCCCAACCCATGCTGGATATCAAAGTGTTTGATGGAGCTGTCGGCGCAACGCCTTCGTCGTTTTTCATGCATTTCGACCATACCGAAATCGAAGATGGTCCGATGGGTCATATGGTCGAAGATCGTCATTTGCGCCCCGTGATGCAGCGCGCCATTCGCGCAGAAGACAACATCACCTATCTAAGCAATACCAAAGTTGTCGATCAAACATTGACCGACACCGGCATTACGGTCACTTGTGACACAGGCGATCATTTTCATGCGCAGCTTGTGATCGGTGCCGACGGACGCGGGAGCCAAACCGCATTACGCGCAGGGATCGGGCGAACAGGCTGGAAATATGGCCAAACCGCATTGGTCTGTGCAATCGAACATGAGCATCCGCACAATGGCGTGGCCTACCAGTATTTTATGCCCGCAGGTCCCTTGGCGATTTTACCATTGTCTGGGAATAGATCATCCATCGTGTGGTCAGAAACCCATGAAAATGCAAAAATCATCATGGCCTTGGATGATGAGGACTATCTAGAAATCTTGCGGCCGAGGTTCGGATCCTTTTTGGGACAGATCGCATTAGCGGGTCAGCGTTTCAGCTATCCTTTGGATCTGACAATGGCAAAAGCCTTCGTCGCACCACGCGTCGCATTGATCGGCGATGCCGCGCATGGCGTGCATCCGATTGCAGGCCAAGGTTTGAATGCAGGCTTGCGCGACATTGCAGCGCTGTGCGATGTCATTCAATCCGCCAAAGAACGCGGCGAAGATTTTGCCTCTGTTGCGGTATTGAATCGGTACCAAGAATGGCGCCGTTTCGACAACCACAGCCTTGCTTTTGCGACCGACAGCTTTAACAAGCTGTTTTCCAACGACAATCCAATCTTGCGGATTGGGCGCGATATTGGGATGGGAATTGTAAACGCATTTCCACAGGTGCGACGCAGTTTTATCCGCGAAGCTGCTGGGTTAACGGGTGATCTGCCCCGCTGGATGCGATAATCAATCGCCCAATGTGCGTGCCTCGTCGATCAACATAACGGGGATGCCGTCGCGGATCGGAAATGCCACCGCCGCCGCCCGCGAAATCAATTCCTGTGCGTCAGCGTCATATTCCAACCGAGTTTGGGTTTGCGGACACACCAATGCTTCCAGCATGCGACGATCAAACGTGGGGGCTGGGATTTCTGTCATTGTACGGTGCTTTCGTCTGAGCCGCTGTGCAGGCTTATTTCAATCAGGGTCGCAAGCGTTTCACGACGTTTTGACAAACTTGGTGCTTCCAACAGAGCCTGTTTTTCTTCTGTGTCGAAATTCATCATCATACACAAAGAATTCACTAATAGTTCATCATCGGCATCTTGCAGTGTTTCCCAATCTGTTGACATCCCCCGACCAGATAAAAACCGATCTAACAAATCAAAAAACGCATCTCGGTCCAATGTTGGATCGGTTTCAGCGCCGAGGCAATCATTCGAATATGCATCCCATTTGATCGAAAACCTGCGGTATGGGGTGAACCCCGATTGTTCGGCGCCCACCTCAAACCGACTGATCCCTGTCAGCGTGATCATATACCGACCATCGTCTGTTTCCGAAAACTGCGACAGCCGTCCCGCGCATCCAATCGCATGCAAGCGATCTTTGCCATAGGGTTGGATCATGCCAATCAAACGCGAAGGCGTTTTCATTGTGTCTTCGATCATGGCAAGATAACGCGGTTCAAAGATATGTAATGGCAACCGCGCGCGTGGCAACAAAAGGGCCTTTGGCAACGGAAAGATCGGGATCGTGTCGGGTAAGTCAAACCTAAGCGCCATTACAGTGACCCTTTGCGTTAGAGGAATATCATTGAACTTAACTTGCGACGACCATTCAGCACAACGGGGTCATTTGGTTTCAGCGCATCAAAAATCGTGAACAATTGCGTTTTGGCAGCACCATCGTTCCAATCACGATCACGACGGAACAATTCCAACAGCTGCGAAACGGCTTCTTCAACCTGTCCCGCCGAATGTAACGCATTGGCATAATCAAACCGTGCTTGGTGATTATTTTCATCCGCCTCAAGCGCTGCGAGGAGCTCAGTCAATGGACCTGCGTTTTGTGCCTGTTTGGCCAAATGCAATTGCGCAAATGCTGTTTCAATTTCAACAGCATTGGAAATCTCGGCTGGAGCACCGTTTAGCACGGCTTCGGCCTGTTCCAAATCACCTAACGCGATATAGCAGCGCGCAAGACCGCCATAGGCCGCGGCATAGGTCGAATCTTCGCCCAAAATCGCGCTAAAGGTCTGCATCGCATCTTCGATCGCGCCCTGCTCGAACATCTCTTCTGCGGCGGCGGCGGCATCGGCCAATCCACCATCTGCAGATCCCCCTGCGGCCGTCACAACACGTTCAACGAATGCCTTGATTTCGGAGGGCGGAAGCGCGCCCTGAAATCCATCAATTGGCTGCCCTTGCCAAAAGGCGTAAACGGTCGGGATCGACTGTACGCGCATTTGACCTGCGATCATTTGGTTTTCATCGACATTGATCTTGGCCATTTTGACCGCACCCTTGGCCGCGGTCACGGCCGCTTCCAGTGCGGGGCCAAGCGTTTTACACGGCCCACACCAAGGGGCCCAAAAATCGACAATCACGGGGACGGTTTGGCTCGCGTCAACGACTTCGGCCATGAAGTTGGCCTCAGACACGTCTATGATCAATGCGTCAGTGGTGGTGGCTTGTCCAAATTCCAACATGGAATACTCCGATTATTTCTGTTTGTTATTATATGGCCCCGCTTGGCCACAAATCAAAGGTCAAAAGTTGCAAAAACTGGCGCGTGATCGCTGGGTTGATCCCATCCGCGGGCGTCGCGCACAATCTTGCTGCTGTGGGCGGATCCAGAAATGTCAGGGGTCGCCCAGATGTGATCCAAACGCCGCCCCTTGTCGGCGGTATCCCATTCCTTGGCACGATACGACCACCAGCTGTACAAAAGCCCATCGGGAATGTCCTGCCGCGTGATATCGATCCATTTGCCTGCCTCTTGAACTTGGGCCAGATGATCAACTTCAATTGGGGTGTGGCTGACAATCTTCAAAAGGCTTTTGTGATTCCACACGTCATCTTCGCGCGGCGCGATGTTAAGATCGCCAACAAGGATGGATTTCTGGGGCGCATTTGCGGCAAATTCGTCGCGCATGTCGGTCAGATAATCCAGCTTCTGGCCGAATTTTTCGTTCTGTTCGCGATCGGGAATGTCACCGCCCGCAGGCACATAGAAATTGTGAATGGTCACGCCATTTTCCAATTGACCCGCGATGTGACGGGCATGACCAAGATCGGCAAAATCAAAAGATGCCACTTCTTTGATTGGCGTTTTCGACAAAATCGCAACCCCGTTATAGCCCTTTTGACCGCGCGCAACCATGTGGGTATATCCCAATTCTGCAAATACATCGGTGGGAATTTTATCAACGGGGGATTTGCATTCTTGCAGACACAGAACATCGGGCGCGTGCTCTTGCATCAATTTTTGAACCAATCCTTGGCGCAACCTAACCGAATTGATGTTCCACGTTGCCACTGTAAATGTCACTGTACACTTCCTTGTGTTGGGGCCCTGATTTGGCCCCAACATGACGCTCAATCACATGAATTGCAATCAGTCGTCGTAGTGTACGATCTCAAATTCTAATCCAGTGTTGTCTAAAAAATAAAATCGCCGCCCAGGTTCATAGTCTGCATGGGCGTTTGGCGTGAAGCCTTCCAATTTAACCGCATTTTCAATTGCATCAATATCATCGACAACGATACCGATGTGGTTCAATCCGTTCACGCGACGATACTGCGCCTCTGCGGGCAGTAAATCACCCTGCGGTCGGTACAATGCAAGGTATCCCGCATCATCGCCCACATGCACAGTATAGCCCGTATCCATCGCGGTCCCCGCCCAACGCACACGCCAATTGAAAACGCGTACCATCCATTCTGCTGCCGCATCTGGGTCATTTGTACATAAATTTACATGTTCTAATCCAATTTTCATTGTCGATCCCTTTCTTGATTCGTGTGATCGACATCTGTTATAAAATCTCAAGTTAACTTGAGATCAAGGGGGGGGTAATGCGGGATTATTCAATTGGGTTCATTGCAAAACGTTCGGGGCTTGCCGTATCAACAATCCGCTACTACGACGATCTGGGGTTGATCCATTCGAACAAAAACAAATCTGGACATCGGCGGTTTGAACGCGCTCAGATCCGTCGCATCGCGTTCATCATTGCGGCCCAAAAGTTTGGCTTTACACTCGACGACATCAAAGTACAGCTCAATCAATTGCCCGACCTTCGTACCCCCAACGCACGCGATTGGGACAAGCTCGCCCAAAATTTTCGCCATCATTTGGACAGGCGTATTGCTGATCTCATAGCGCTGCGTGATCGATTGGATGGATGTATTGGTTGTGGATGTTTATCGCTGGACGCATGTGCACTCTACAATAAAGATGATCATTTCGCCGAACGTGGCGCGGGGCCGCAAAACTTGTTCAAATAAAAAAGGGCCCGGGAAAACCCGGGCCAGTCCAACAGGGAGGAAGCGTATCTTAACCCGGATACGCGCGGTATCTTCTGTGACTAATACTAACGACAGTATATTAGCAAATGTTATGCCATTCGTTAATATCCAACATCATCTTGATACTAATTTATACCCGCCAGATTCGGTCACAAGAAGGCGGGTTTGTGTCGGATCTGGTTCTATTTTTTGTCTAAGTCGGTAAATATGTGTTTCTAATGTGTGGGTTGTGACGCCAGCGTTATATCCCCAAACTTCGTGCAGCAGCGTATCGCGGGGAATAATTGCATCACCAGCGCGGTACAAGAATTTCAGTATGTTTGTTTCTTTTTCCGTCAATCGGATCTTTTTGCCGTCTTCGGTTGTCAACAATTTGGCGCTTGGCTTGAACACATACGGGCCCAATCCAAATGTCGCATCTTCGGATTGTTCGTGTTGGCGCAATTGCGCCCGAACCCGCGCCAGCAAAACAGGAAATTTGAACGGTTTGGTCACATAGTCATTGGCGCCAGAATCCAGCCCCAAGATTGTGTCTGAATCGCTGTTATGTCCCGTCAGCATGATAATGGGGCAACTCACCCCATTTTTACGCAAAACGCGGCACAATTCGCGGCCATCGGTGTCGGGCAATCCGACGTCCAAAATAATAAGGTCTGGAACGGCAGTCTTGAGATGAGCCAACGCATCTTGGCCAGAGCCAGCTTCGATCACGTCGAAATCTTGAGTCATGACAAGCTGCTCTGCAAGAGCCTCGCGCAGATCTTCGTCATCATCAACCAAAAGAATGTTTTTCACTTGGGACATCGCTTGTTTCCTTTTCACATCTTCAAAGTGGGGGCGCACGCACGCCGTTTCAAGCGAATTTGCGATTTCTCACGCTGACGTGTAGATTTTGAAAATTACTGAAACATTTCAGTCATTCCGTAACAAACAACGTTTCCCTTTTTGTAATTTCCCGTTAGATGAAGGAAAACACAGGAACACGCATGCTTGGTCCCTCAACCGCAGAACAGTTAGCCCGCGCACTTGCCGATTTGCGCATGGGTATTCCTGTTGTGTTAATGTCGCAAACAGGTGCAGGTATCATTGCATCTGCCGAAGCGGTATCCGCGTCGCGTTTCACAGAATTGCGGACTTCATTTGGCGATCCCGTCTTGGTCCTGACGCATCGACGGGCAGAAACGATCAAAATCTACGCCTATGACGGAAGTTATGCGCGGATTTCTGTTCCAAAGGACCGCGATTTAACTTGGGTAAAGAACGTAGCAGACCCCGCCGCCGATGTGTCATCGGGGTTAAAGGGGCCATTTCAAACGCTCATGACGCCGGCGCTTGGGGTTGAACACACCGCGCTTGTGATGATGAAACAAGCGCAAATTCTGCCTGCGGCGCTGTGCGTGGCGACGCCAAATCCCCACGACGTCGCCGCACAGCATGGGCTTTGCATCTTGAATGTTGCGGACATTGAACCGCTTTTGGCAGCCCCTTTGGCGCTGCGCGATGTGGTTGCTGCGCGGCTTCCGACACGTGCTGCAAATGTTGGGCGGCTTCATGTTTTTCGACCAAAAACAGGGGCCGATGAACATTACGCGATGGAAATCGGGCGACCTTCGCGGTCTGACACGGTTTTGGTGCGTTTGCATTCTGCCTGCTTTACAGGCGATGTCATGGGAAGCCTGAAATGTGACTGCGGCCCACAGCTCAACGCGGCGTTGACGCATATGGGGGCCGACGGCGCGGGCGTTTTATTGTATCTCAACCAAGAGGGGCGCGGCATCGGCTTGGTCAACAAAATGCGGGCCTATTCCCTGCAAGATCAAGGGTTTGATACCGTAGAAGCCAATCATCGTCTAGGGTTCGAAGATGACGAACGCGATTTCCGGATCGGCGCGTCAATCCTTCGGGAAATGGGCATTCGCAAGATCAGGCTGCTGACCAATAATCCACGCAAAATCGAAATGATGGAACGCAACGGGATCACCGTTGTGGAACGCGTTCCGTTGCAGGTTGGAAAAACCCAAGAAAACACTGGTTATCTGGCAACCAAGGCGCGCAAATCAGGTCATCTTTTATGACGGTGGATTTGATCCTGACACCCAACCATTTGCGTATGGGGGCATACAGGTTCCCCTGTTCGGTCGGTCGCAGCGGATTAACGACCGACAAGGTCGAAGGTGATGGAGCAACCCCAATTGGTGAACACCGTATTGTAGATATGCTTTATCGCGCTGACCGCATCGCGCGGCCTTGTGATTGGGCAACCCCTATTGGTCCAAACGACCTTTGGTCAGATGACCCTGCCGATATTGCGTATAATTCACAGGTTAAGGTGCCCTATCATCACAGTCATGAGGCTTTGCGCCGCGCCGACCCGATGTATGATCTTATACTGGTGACAGACTGGAATTATCCCAATGCAGACGCTGGCAAGGGTTCCGCGATCTTTATTCACCAATGGCGCAGACCGCGATATCCGACCGCTGGGTGCATTGCGGTTTCGCGTGCAAACCTATGGCGAATTGCAACAACGATACCGTTTGGCTGTCGGTTGATTATCGGGCCGAATAATCCCGCGCACCAAAGATAGCAGATCCAACCCGAACATGGGTGGCACCAAATGCAATTGCTTTTTCAAAATCGTCCGACATGCCCATCGACAACCCATCAACCCCATTGCGCTCTGCAATTTTGGCCAAAAGGGCAAAATGCAAGCTTGGTTCTTCGTCAACGGGGGGAATACACATCAAACCCGTGATTGGCAGATCCATTGAACGGCACTCGGCGATAAAGCCATCTGCATCGCTTGGCAGAATACCCGCTTTTTGCGGTTCTGCGCCCGTGTTCACCTGTAAAAACAGCTCCGGACATGCGCCGCGTTCCTGTGCCAATCGGGCCAATGTTTTCGCCAATTTGGGGCGATCAACCGAATGGATGGCATCAAACAACTCAACCGCTTGGCGGGCTTTGTTGGTTTGCAACGGTCCAAGCATATGAACCGAGACACCAGAGAATGCAGTGCGCCAGTCGGGCCATTTGTCGGCTGCTTCTTGGACATAGTTTTCACCAAATACGCGATGCCCTAGGTTCAAAACAGATAACACACGTTCATTGGGCTGCACCTTGGAAACGGCGATCAAACTGACAGAGCCAGAGATCCGCCCATTCTTTTCTTCGGCTGCCCGAATGCGTGATGTGATTTCGACAAGCGACATGTGATCATCCTATTTAGAACATGAAAACTAACATGCATGTAACGACGCTTTGCACAAAAGAAAAGAGCGGCCCCAAAGGACCGCTCTTAAGACATTTCTAATCAGAAGATTAGAACGCGAAGCTTACGCCTGCGATTACTGTCTCTTTGCTGTCTGTTGCAACGTTCAGAGTTGCACCACCACCTAGGTCATACGCAACGTCTGCTTCCCATGCGGAAGATTCGTCTGTTGACGCGCTGATTGTGTACGCACCAGTTGTGTAAACAACGCCCAGATCCCAAGACTGTTTGCCGTCTTTGTTGGTGTTGTTGTTTTTGTCGTCTTTCATAGACGCTGTGATAACCGCTGGACCAGCTGTGTACGCAAGTGTCAGAGAGTTCACGTCTTTTGCTGCGCCCTTGTTGTCATTTTTCAATGTCGCTTTAACTGCGCCCATTGTGTAAGACGCAGATATAGAACGCTGATCTTCAGCACCATCAACGTCGTTCTGGTTAATTGTCAAGCTTACGCCCGCTACTGTGTAACCGATGGTTGCTGAGTAGTCAGAAGCTGTGTTGCGTTCTGTTTCCAACGCGATACCGTATGATAGACCACCGAATGCGCCAGATACGCCGATGTCGTAGTTTTCTAGGTCGCCATCGTAGTAGTCATCAACGCCTTCGGATTGAAGTTCGATTGTAACACCGTTGTAGCCGATTTTAACTTCTGGAGCTGTCAGATCGTCTGTTTGCGCGTCCAATTCTTTGTCTGCGATATCAGGAATGGAGCCTGCGCCCATGTCTGTTGCAGCAGAAATGGTCATACCGTTGTCTGTTGTTGTGGACGCTTTGATGTTGATGTCGATACCAGTGTAAACTGTGAAGTCTTTTGCTGCGTCAACTGCTGCGGAACCTGCGTTTGCTTTGTCTTCCGCTTTTTTCGCATCGACAAGAGCTTCGTAGGCAGATGAACCATCGTTTGTGGCAGCTGCAAGAGCATTAGCTGCTTTTGTCGCAGGTGTTGTTGGAGCTGCTACTGCCGCTTTTTTGACACGAGCAAAGATCATGTTACGACTGTCTTTATCTACTGGCAGTAATGTATCAAGTGTGTTGTATTCCGGCCGAGTCGCGTCTACTAACGCCTTCAACTCTTTTGCTGTCAGACCTCTGAAGTCCTTTTGCTTCTCCACAAAATGCTCAAACATTTTCGCTGGTATTTGTGTGAGCATATAAATCTTGCTCCACTCGTGCGGCATTAACGAAGCATGCTTTACCAGACGTGGCTGTAGTTTGCCGATTGCACAGAACTTGCGAATGCTACTGCTATAGTCTTTGTAACCGATAGCGGCGCAAAAATCAGCAAACTCATGTTCTTCTAGTGTTTGTTTAGCTTCATATACCACGCGACACATTTGAAGCGTTGCACGTGCTGTACGTGCTTCTGTGCGCTTAAATATTTCCACATAGTCTTCACGTG
>Ga0255753_1000415_pt1 | contig 55707 bp, 40 predicted proteins | sample 041ome_10_FD_179953 | JGI IMG/M metagenome (GOLD analysis project Ga0255753, IMG submission 179953) | Coastal salt marsh microbial communities from the Groves Creek Marsh, Skidaway Island, Georgia - 041412US metaG (version 2) | ecosystem: Environmental > Aquatic > Marine > Intertidal zone > Salt... | reverse complement strand
GCGTTTTCAGGAAGAAAATAGATACGTACCGTTCAGGTCTCAGTGGCGTCAAGGTGTCGAAACGCGGCATACTCTTGGAGGAACTCAGCGCCACGGGTCGCAAAAAGCACTGGCGCGAACAAAGTACAGCCGATGTCGATCAAAATGAATATCTCATAGGATTCAAGGAGTATCTTGATTCTTTGAATTATGTAGGCGAAGGGGAGAATTACGCAGAAGGGACCATTAAAAAATTCTATGGCCACATTCGGCGCTGGTTCGTGTCGCACGCTGAGATCGACCGAGTGGTCGAGTGCGTGAAAGAGACCATCGAGCGCTTAAAAAACGATGAGAATCACTCAAATGCGAATGCAGAAGCCCGAAGAGCGTCGGAGCGATTCCTAGACTACTACGACGAACTCGCACTGGCATAATTAATTACGTATCGCACCATTACCTGTAGCATGAATTATAGCACAAGACCACAACATCATCATCATCGTCGTCGTCGTCGCGCGCGCGTCCCGGGACAAACCAAACCAGGCACCCACAACACCCGCCGCCAGGCGTCACTCCTCGCCTCGCGCCCTCTCTCTCGCGCGCCATGGTGGCGTCCTCGCGCGCGACGTCCGACGCGCGCGAGCCACCGCGCGCATTCGCACCGCCGCCACCGCCGCGCGCGCGCGACCGGCGTCTCGGCGTCGTCGCGCCGGCGGCGTTCTCGGACCGCCCGACGACGATGATGATGCGATTCAACGTCACCGACGACGACGACGACGACGACGACGGCTTGGATGACGACATCGATCGCCGACACCGCCGACGCACGCTCATGCGCGCCAAACTCGCCACCACCGCACGCGGCGGCGCGGCTGACGCGAGTGACGTGTTCGCCGACGGGGACGTCGCGGATGATTTCGCGCGCGTCGCCAAGTCGCCCGCGTTCATCGTGGATCCACGCGACGCGCGCGGGCGGCGCATTCCTCGCGATGCGCTAGGGCGCGTTTATCGTTTATCTCACGCTCTCTCGCGCGCGCGGTTCGATCCATCGAGCGTGAGCGTGAGTGCGCACGATATGAAGGCGCTCAAGGGTGCGTTTCACGCGCAGTTTTGGATGATTAAACGCGCGTACGTCGATTGCGTGGTTCTCGTGAAACATGGTTCGTTTTTCAACGCGTTCGACATCGATGCGGACGTTGGACATGAGATTGGATTGCGACAGAGCGGAGGGAACTCTGGGTTTATGCGTAAGGTTGGGTTTCCGTGCACGCAATTTGATGAGTGGGCGGCAAAGTTGCTCGCGTTGGGGTACTCTGTCGCGCGCGTGGAGCAAATGGATGAGGATGAACATGCGTCGAAACGTTCGAGCAAGGTGATGAAGCGCGAGTGTTGTGAAATTTTAACGCCGTCGATCGAACGCGGGTTGACGCAGAGCGAGCATGCGTTGTATTTCTTGGCCATTGCGGAGGGAGAGGATGGTTCGATCGGCGCGTGCGCGTTTGACGCGGCATCGTCGACGGGGGCGATTGGGCGAGTGTCGTTGGAAGAGTTGGCGACGGTTTTGGTGACGTATGATCCACGAGAGGTGGTGATTTCTGAAACATTGAATGACGACGCGCGGAAGGTTTTGGTGACGCATGGGCGAAGTGCTGCGAGCGGTCACGCGGATTGCGTGTTACGCGTGCTCGAGCGCGGCGGCGCGACGTTGCCTCCGATTACGCGGCCAAACGTGTTGAGCGCAGTGAAACATTTTAGCGGCAGTGGAATGAACGATAAAGATGACGACGCGTCGACGGTGTCTGTGCCTGCCATTCTGTGCAAGGCGAGTGACGTTGAATTGCAGGCTGTGGCGTATGCGATGCGGCACCTCGCGTGGGTCGGCGTCTGCGAAGACGTCTTCGCACGCGTGACGTTCACGAATCTCGTATCCAGCGCCGCCGAAAACAACGCAGCAGAAACGATGTCAAATGTCAGTCCCTCAGCTTTTGCACTTTCTCGCGAATTGACGTTCATGAAGCTCGATGGTGACGCGATTAAAAGCTTGCACATTCTCACTGGCGATACTGGAAAGCTCGCCGGTTCTCTATTTGCTTTTTTAAATCAGACGCTCACCGCGCCAGGACGACGACGCTTACGTCAATGGCTCGTTCGTCCATTACGTGATGTGAGTGCTATCAATGCGCGCCTAGATGTCGTTCAAGAGCTCTCTCGTGACCCTTTCCTCTTGCAATCTCTCCGCGATGCGTTGAAGCACATCAAGGTGGACTATGAGCGAACGTTCAACAAAGCAGCGCGCTTGGCCATCAAGGCGGTGAAAACATTCAACATTGTTCGATTTAATCAAACGTTGACGCCCGAAGTTGATGCCATGGGATTGAAAAATCTTGGGCCGAGTGGCGCGCAAACGCTCGACGATATCTTGTTAGACGCGGTGAACATGGTAAACTTTTGGGCCATGTACGGCAACGACATGCTCGACTTTACCAAGGCGCTCGATGGTTTGATTGACATTTGTGACGTTGTGCACGTTGTCGCCCACATTTCTGAAAAGAATGTTTCTATTGCTGATCTCGTTCGTGATTTACAGGGCGCGCGTGATTTCTTGCGCCAACTTCGATCGTCTTTAGTCGTCACCGCCGTAACGAAGAAGAAATTTGAGGTTGCGCCGTCGACTGACGTCTTCGTCGAGTACGCCGATGCGATGGAAGAAGCGATTCGCGAGCGCAAGCAAGACCCACTCCAGCGAATGCAAGCCGAACGTCAACGTAAGCAAATCAAAAGTTTGCACTTGGTGCTGAGCGATGACGACGACGATGCGAATCTTCCCGAACAAGACGCCGACGACCGTGCTGATATCGCTGCGGCGAATGCGTTCACAGAGGTGATGCACGCGTTTGCCGAAGAGCTACCGCGATTCGAGCGCGTGGTGAGCGCGATGTGTGATTTGGACGTATTACAAAGTTTTGCGACGACGAGCGCGTCTGCGCGTGGTTCTATTGGATTTACTCGCCCAAACTTTTCATCCGCGCCAAACGCGCTCGAGTTGACGCGGTCGTGGCATCCATTGTTACGTCCTTCAATCGTGGACAAGGCGAAGAGAATCACGCACAACGCCGGCATCGTCGAGAACAACATTTCTATGGAAGTGCCGTTCATGCTTCTTACTGGCCCGAATATGTCTGGAAAGTCCTCGTTATTGCGACAAATTGCGTTGACTGTGATCTTGGCACAAATTGGATGCTACGTTCCGTGCTCGATGTCGTCGATTTCTATTTGCGACGCCATCATGACGCGCATCGGCGGTGACGACAATTTGGCTAACGGCGTGAGCACGTTTTTGAACGAAATGAACGGCACGGCGAAAATATTAACGGACTTCACGCCTAGCACACTTGTCATTCTCGACGAGCTCGGTCGAGGTACGAGCACGCTCGATGGTTACGCCATCGCGTTCGCCGTCGCCCATCATTTGACATCTTCATCTTCTTCGGCTCGCGTGTTGTTCGCCACACATTACCACGATTTGATTCAAGATTTGTCCGCGTGCGATGTCGCTGAAAATGCGCCACAGCACTCGTTCAAGGCGTATCACATAGGTGTAGAATCTACGCGAGGCGCGCTTCGATTTACGTACAAGCTCGAGCGAGGCGCCGCGCCTCTCGGCTCGTGTGCGCTCAATGTCGCTCGCTTAGCTGGTTTCCCACCCGGAATTTTGACTCGTGCCGCACACGTCGCGCACACTGTCAATTTCAACCGCGCCAGCGGTGCGGCGGTGGACGGAGACAACCGCGCAATTTCATCCTACGTTCCGCCTGAGAAATTGTTGTCCCAACGCGAACACGTCGCGCTTCACGCGTTATGCTCAGATGCCGCCGTCTGCGGCGACGCCGAAGCGCTCGGCGATGGCGCTGCGTGGGCACGTGCGTTCTATGCTCTTTGGCTCGAGTGCAGCACGCTCGCGCGCAAGTCTTGAATGAATGTATGTATGATTTTTATGGTTAGCCGGGTCGCGGTTGATTGAGTTTGTAAATTTGTAAATAACAGAATGTTGTGGATTACCGAGGCACACGTCACATTTCTGCACGCGTGACCGCCAAATGTCAAGGATGGGAATTACGGTCTCGAGCGCGACGATTGCGGTGTCCACGTCGCGCGCCCACGTGTCTCGCCGTCGTCTCGCGTCGCGCCAGAGAGCACCGCGCGTCGTCGTCCCGCGCGCGGAGCCCGACGACGCTGAAAACGACATCACCAGCGCTGATTACCGCGTGCTTCAGGAACGCATGGGTGCGATTCGCGCGCGTGAAGCATCGCTAGATATCATACCCATCGTTGTTCTGGATTCAACTGTCCCAAAGCAACGCCTGCCGTTGACGTTCGAGAGCGGCAACGCGAGAAGAAACTTGAACGCCGGTACGTGGTTGGGCGAGGATATCGAGCTCGGGCAGCGTTTCGGCATGCTTGGACAAGCCCCTAGCAACGGTCAAATCCTACCGAATGGCGTCTTGTGCGAAGTGACGCGGTTGATGCTGAGACCGAGTGGTGAAACCTTGGTTGAGCTCACGGCGACGAGACGCTTTAAAATTTACGGGCAACCGTTCGAGGATGAGAAGAACGATATGCGACCGTCGGCGCGGGTGATTTGGATAGACGACAGTAGCGGTGCTGGGCAGCAAATGGTCGCTGAAGATGCTGAAGTGGACAATGCGTCGACGGATCCTCGCGAGTTCACTGCTGAAGCGCGCGAAGTTGCGCGCGAAATTCCTCGGCTCGTCGAGGAGTGGCTCGCTCTCGTCATCTCGCGCCGACGGGAACGTCAGCCAGATCAATTGAAATTAATCCAATCACACATTGGCCCCATGCCCGATGCGCTGAATCAGCCGGCTGAGCTCGCGTGCTGGGTTGCGGCGCTCATAAACCCGATACCGGCGCTCGGCGTTGCTTATGAAATCAGACCAGCCATCCTGTTGGCACCGACGGTTTCAGACATGATTGGCATTGCTAGTAAAGGATTGATGCTTTCCATTGAGAAGCTCAGGCAAGGTCCAGAATTGTAATTTATGCGCTTAGCATCGCTCGCATTATTGTCGACACTGTCGCGGCGGCGATATGAAACCGCTCGTGTCAGCTTTGCTCGTCCTCACAGTTGAACGCGCGTCGACACCATGTCTCGAGGTGCCGGTGCGGGATATGACCGCCACATCACCGTCTTTTCCCCTGAAGGGCGGTTGTATCAAGTCGGTGCGTACTTTTTCACGCGTCATTTTCATCGTTTCGCCCGTCGCGCGCGTCCTCTTCCCGTAAGAAAGTGCATGATCGATCTGAGTAGACTGACGCCCTCGCCCTGTCATTACGACCGTAGAATACGCATTCAAGGCGATCAAGTCCGTCGGCGTGACGTCGATTGGTGTGCGTGGCAAAGATTCCGTGTGTGTTGTGACGCAGAAGAAGATTCCGGTACGTCATACGAGCGTGTTCGTGGTGGTTCTCTGTCGCGGGCTCAACTGCGATCGGGCGCAATCGCCACGGATTGCGCGTACACTGACGACCGTTGACTGACGTGCGAGTTGTTTCACGCAATGCAGGACAAGTTGATTGATCCGTCAGATGTGACGCACATGTATAAGATTACGAAGACGGTCGGGATGTGCGCGACTGGTAAAGGACGTACGTGTTTCACGAGAGGGCGACTACGCGCCGCGCTCGACGTTTGACTGCTTGTTGTTTATCGATCGACTTCGTGCGCGCGTGCGTTGATTTGTAGAACTGAGCGTCATAAACTGACCGTCGTCACATGCGTTTTGCTTTTTCGTGCGTAGCGGACATTCGCGACATTGTGCAAAAGGCGCGTAAAAAGGCGGCTGATTTTGCGTTCGAGTACGGTTACGACGTCCCGGTGGACGTTTTAGCGAACATTTTGGCGGACGAGTTTCAAGTGTACACACAGCATGCATACATGCGTCCGCTCGCAGTCATGGTGATTTTAGTTGCGATCGATGAAGATCGCGGTCCGTCGTTGTTTAAATGTGATCCTGCGGGGTATTACGTCGGTTACAGCGCCACGAGCGCGGGCGCCAAGGAGGTTGAAGCGGTGAACTTTTTGGAGAAGAAGGTCAAAGCGGGCGCGTCATTTGACGTGGACGAGACCACGAGGTTAGCCATCAGTACGCTTCAACACGTGCTCGGTGAAGAAGTCAAGGCGACTGAGTTGGAAGTGGCCATCGTGACGCAGGACAACCCCATGTTCCGCACGTTGTCTGTCGAAGCCGTCGAGGAACATTTGACGTGCATTTCGGAGCGCGATTAGTTTTAAGTCTGTAGAATGTATCGATCATATTGAACATCACCAATCCTTTCGTCTAAATGTCTTCTTCTTCACTATCGTCAGCGGCATCTAATTTCTCCACGGCGTTTTTGATGGCGTTTGTATCCGCCGTGGATGGTCGCAAATCGAGTGCGACGCTAAAGTTGATCATCGCCTTGTCCTGCATCCCGAGCTTTTTGTAAATTCGACCCATCAAAAAGAATACACTGGCTTCCTTGGGAGCGATCTCTTGCAATTGCTCGAGTTGAGCTAAGGCTTGCTCGTAGTTTTCAATGCTCATCAACACCGCGGCCATTTCGTATCGCGCCAACGGGTTGCGCCCATCCAACACGATTGCGCGTTGAAGCAATTCCATCGCCGCATCGTGCTCATCAAGCGCGTGCTTCGCCATACCCAAGTAACAGTACAATACACTCGAACGAGCGTTGATGTTGAGTGCGTAGCGGAAATGGTACTCACTCATGACGTACTTTTCCTGACGATAGTACACCGTGCCAAGGCCGTACCACGCGTTATAGTGTCTAGAATCTAAGCGCAGCGCCGCGCGGTAGCAATTCATACTCTTCTCGAAATCTTCATTGGCAAAGTACTCGTGGCCACACAAAGTGTGCGCGTATGTATACTTCGGATTGACGTGCAACGCACGTTGAAAAAATTTCAACGCCGTCTCGTGCTCCTTTTGCAACGAAAAACAGTTTCCTAAAACGCACCATGTTTCTGGCGCCCACCGATCGATGTCCTCGACCGTTTGCGCTAAGTGTGCAAGCTTCACATCCTGCTTCAAGTGCCAGAGCACAGTCGAGTACACATCCAGCCCTTCGACGCGATACGGCGCCACCGCGCGTGCTTGTTCAAACTTCCTCGCCGCGTTCGAATAATCAACCATTTCTGCATACGCTTTTGCCACAGTGCAAAGCACATAACCGGTATTATACTGCTCTGGAGCAAGCTTATTAAACGAACTAATCGCTTCTTCGCACCGGTACATGGCTAACTGTCGCAATCCTTCGGCGAGCGGCTGGAGCATGTTGAACACGGCAAACGTCCCTTCGGCGGTGCGCCCTGCAAATGCTGGCTGCCAACGCCAGGCGCCTTGCTGATGGTGTTCGTCCATATGATAGGCGTCGTACGAAACTTCACCGTCTTCAGGAACTTGACTCAAGTAGGAGGCGTCATCGTCACCATGCGCGTCGCCTTCGGGCGTCGCCGCCGCATTTGGCGCGCGCGATGCGTTAATCCGCGAACTCCGACGCACCGCGCTCGACGTCGGATCATCGCTAAACAAACGACCGGAGACCTTGCGAAGCTTACCTTCATCCATAAACTTTCGCCGCTCGCCAAAGAGTCCTCGCACGCTGCGGCGCGCGCCAGTCGTCTCTCTCGCACTCGGTTGTGCCGCCGTACCCATCGTTCCGCGACCGGCACCTATGCCAGTCGTGGGCGGCGCGCGCGGTGCCGGGGCACCTTTCTGCGGCGGCGGTGGCGCCGCTACAGCAGATGACGGCGACGGAGTTACGAAAGCGCTGATGGAATCTCCCGCCTCGCCGAATCCGGCACCAGCGCCGACCGCCGGCGTCCGCATGTCGGTGGCGTCCCAAGCGTCGCGCGCATGCGTGCGATCGCTCGCGCCAGTACTCGGTGGCACCGTATTCATGACATCGTATCCTACAGAACCCACCGCGCGAGGCGTACTCACCGCACTCTCTACATTGCTACGATCGAGCGATCGTCTGCCTCGCGTCGGCGACAAAGGCGGCAAACCGCCCATGCGCGGCGCGAACACCTCTTTTGCTTTCGGCACCACCACCGCACCGTTACCAAACACCGACGGGTACATGCTGAAAATGCTATCCTCTCTACTCGCGGACATGCACGCTCTGGCCTCGGCGTCAGCGCCGAGCGCGCATAACGCCTCGTACGCGCTCCACATGAGAGGATCAGCGCTCAACGCTCGCGTAAAATGCGCCGTCGCCGCCGCATTTCTCCCCGTATCCCTACAAATCTCCCCAAGCAAGTACTCCCCATTCGCACCACCACACGCTAACGCATCATCTTCACCAACCGTTGGGCGCTTACGTGCGCCGTATGCGCCGACAAACTCGTTCGATTCCGCGTCGACGCCTCGCGCGCGCAACGCCCGCTCCGCCTCAGCCAGCTTTCCCAAGTCATAACACGCCTTGGCAAACAAATATCGTACCGGAGACGATGTCAAACGTGAACCTAATAAGTCATACACCGCCACGGGTTTCGCCGCGTAGTAGTAACACTGCGCCAGAAGATGCGCGTTTGCATCCGTCGGAGACGCCGCGACCAACCGTTCGGCAAGAAACGTCGCGTTCGACAAGCAATACCCATCCAACGCATCACGCACGGCGTCGATAAGCGCACCTTCGATCAGCTGGTGTTCGGTGAGCGCGACCACGCCGTCTTCGGTGGATGATTCGGTGTTTAAAGACGACATTGCTCGAGCAACAGCTCTCGAAAAAATTCAAACGCCTGAACGCGCGCGCGTGACGGCGTACGTGCCGCGCGCGCGCGTTCGAGCGCGCAAAGGCTACGCGAACGCGTTTGCAGACGCTACGCGCGCGTGACGAAGGCGCGGTGCGCGCGCGTCGAGGGATTTCGCGCGGCGTAATGACGACCGCGTGTATTTCTGTTACAGTGAAAGCGTCGAGCGCTGGGCTAGATGGTTGGGAGCTCGCCGTTGAATTCGCGTCGAGCCGCCGCGCGAGACGCGGCAGCGGCGCTGAGATCCGCGAATGGATCGGATGTTGGTGAACGCGGCGTCGCGCGCGACGGCGGCGAGGGCGTCGGACTCGATGGCGACGCGTTCATCGGCCGCATGCCTTCGGGAAGCGGCCGCGCGCCGCGCGCGTCGAACATTGGATTCATGTGCATCATCATCGTCGTCGGCGGACTGGATGTGGACGGAACGTCGTAAGGATGACTCATGGACATTGAACTCGGACCAGGCGTTGGAGACATCGAAGCTGCGGGCGCGACGAATGGGTTTGACGGGCCTGGGGCGGCGTTGAATGGATTTGCGCTCGCGGATGTCGCGCTCGCCGTCGTGAAGCCACGTTGCGGCGTGCCAGCTTTTATGACTTCATCAAGTTCATCGAGTAAACTCGCTGTCGTAGCCTTGGACGTAGATGACATTGGCGGAGCTACGCGCGCTTTCGCATTGATGCGCGCCAACGCCGCGCTGTCGCCCGTCGCGGCGCGTAGTAAGAGCTCGAATCGCTCAACGCCTTGCACCAAGTCTTCATGTAGCGCCAACGCGCTCATGAGCAACTCTTCGTCTTCAGTATTCGAAATCAATTCTTCTAATCGTGGTTTCATCGCACGGCATTGATCAGCGAGTTCGCTTGCAACGCCATTGACCAAACCACTCGTCGATGGATGTTGCGTCACGTCGACGCCATCCAGCACTTCGGTGAACACCTTGAAGGAATTTCTCGCCGCGGCAACGTCTCCCTTTAACTTCCGCACGTCTTCTGCGGTGTATGACACCTGAGCTGGACGAGTTTGCGCAGGGGCTTGCGCCATGGCTTGACTTTCACGAATCGCGCGTTGAAAATCGTCGTCGCCGCCAGACGCGTTGTACCGACTGTTGGCTAAGTGTGGCGGATTCATGGGTATACCGGTAGCAATGCCTCCTGGATACACCCCGTATGGCGGGCGTGAAGCCACCGGTGAGCCGATCACGTCGCGTGTATCGCCGTCATCGTCATCATCGCTCTCCGCGAGCGCCGCTTCGATGGCGCGTCTGTCTTCCTCTGAGATGTCCACTCGAGCGCTCGTCCAGTCACCACGGCCGTTGAACGCCGCCAACGTCGCCGTCGCGTCTGCCACCGCTTGCACTTCCCCTCTTAACGTCGGCCTGCTTGGATTGGGAAACCGAAATCCCATCCCTCGCAGCGTGTCGTACGCCCATTGAAACGCTCGCTCGCGGCGGCTTAAATTCACCGCCCACTCCTCGACGAGTTGCAACACTTTATCTCTCACCTCTAAACTCGGTGCGCGCTCGCACAACTTCACCAATACTTTCGGCACTTCTTTTGCGCACATCATCGCGTGATACCTCGGCCCACAATTCTTCATACACATCTCTAAAGCGTACAACGCGCGTCCCGTCGTCGTCGCATCCTTGCGCTGCTCGAGCTTAATCTTCAAAGCCTTTACGCAGTCCTTCCCATGCGCCACGAAATTATCATTCACCGCATCGCACAATCGCAAATTAAGCTCGAGGTCGCTCGCATTCGCGCGATATGGATCGCAAATCTACGCGCGAGCGATACAAAGTACGCGTCAATCACGCATTCATCAATTCATCTAGGTGTAGAGTTAGTTGAGAGCTACACAACCAAAAACGACGTCACGCGCGCGCGATGCATCGACACGCACCGCATCGACGATGGCGTACGCCGCGCGATGCTTCTTATCCTTCATGCCAAACATTCTCGCGCTCGCGGTGCGCGCGACGGCGACGGTGGCGGTGGTGGTGCGTCGCGGTCTGGAGGTGCCCTGGGACACCAGCGCGCACATGTCGACATTTCGCGACGCGCCATCGCGACGGACGCCGACGCACGCGCGCACACGCACACGTCGTGCGCATTCGAGGCGATACGTACGCGCGCCATGGTGACGGCGGCGCGCGTGACGCGACAATCGCATCATGTGGCGTTTGCCTTGTGGACCATGCTGGTGCTCTTGGCCATGACGTACGCGATGACATTTACGCCGGCATGCATCGACCGCGCGGTCGCCGCGCGTGGGAAAGCGCGCGGGCACGACGAAGGCGTTCGTTTCGGTGCGCTGGGCCCGCGCGGGACGAGTCGCGAAGGATTGCGTTACTATGATGGGGCGTATATGGCGGCTCGGATGCTCGCGTCGGATGCGGCGTCGGCGCTGGAAGTGGGATGCGTGAAACCGGCATTTGTGGATCATTTGACGTGGATTCCCTCGCGAGCGTGCGTGTCGCCGTATTTTGCTGGATATAAGAAGACGACACGCCGTAATGTGTCTGACGAAAGGGATGATTCGACGACGAGATACATGCAAGAAGATTGGATGACGTTTGACGAAACGAAGATGTTTGACGTCGTCGTTTCGATGCAAGTCGTTGAGCATGTGGACGATCCTGGGGCGTTCGTGAAGAAGATACTACGCGCGGGGAAAGTAGTGATAATTTCGGTGCCTTACAAGTGGCCTGATTGCGGCGCTCGGTGCTCTCACAAATCGCACGACATTTCGTTTGAGACGATGCGGCGGTGGTCGGGACGAGCGAAGCCGACGTTGTCAATCGTGATTCGCGAACGCGATGGCGGCGCCGCGCGACTCGTCGTGGCGTACGAAACTAATTCATCTAGTGCTACTGATACATGACTCTATCGCTATTGCGCTATAGTGGTTGTTGAAACGCTTTAAATGCTTCTCGTACGGCTTGCGCGGTGACGTTGACCCGCTCCTTGACTTGTTCGAGATCCTCTTCACGCGCCACGGCAAAGTATTTCGCAAACTTGTCGGGGTGCCAACGCATCATTTCTTCCCGCAACTTGATTCGCTTCTTGTCGGCGTCGATGTCTACAGTGAGGAATTCGCAAAGCGCAGACGCTGATTTCATCGTCGCCGCGTCGATGAATGGAAAGTCTCTCAAGGCGAGCGTCTTCGCTTTCCCTTCTTCCAACGCGCGCCATTTCGCGCGATACTCATCCGCACTCATAGTTGTCATCGTGCGTGCTTTCGTCGCGAGAGACTCGCGCCACGCGCGATCTTTCGCTTCTAATTCCTCGAGCTTTCTTTGCTGCGCTTTGGCTTCTCTCGCCCGTCGCTCTCGCGTCTTTTCATCTTCCACATCGCGTCTATGCATTCTTTTCACCCCACGCCGAGCGCGCTCTGCGGCCGCCCATACCTCAGCGCGATGATATTCATCCCCGAGCACCGACGCCGACGGCGCGTCAACATCGGCGTAGGAGACCCAATCATCAGAAGGCGCGCCGTCGGCGGCTCTGGCATCCGCCGCGTACTCATCCTTTAATTTCTTTGCAAACCAATCGCGCTCATCGTCGTCGTCGTCGTCATCGGCGTCAGTTGACGAACGACAATACCTCTCACCACCAATCTCCTTGGCGTAAAACTCGTGCACGTAATCGCTATCGTACGACGAGCTCGCGCCTCCGTCGGCGTCGTCGTCGTCGACGTCAACCGACGCCGTCTCTCGCGCGCCTTGCCCAACCAACCACGCATAGCACCCCCCACCGCGCCCGCCTCTCGCGCGCGCGACGTCAACCAACCGCACACCACCATCGTTCGCGCCGTTCGGACCATCGAGCGCGTCCGCGCGCTCCTCCACCGTCATCGTTCTCGCGTGACTCGCGTAAAACGCTGCGCACAATCGTTGAAACTCTCGTCGCAGCGCGCGCGCGTCGTCCGCGCGCACCGCATCGAGCATCGCGATCGACGCATGATGCGCATCGTCGTCGACAGCCGCGGCGGCGGCGGCGCGCATGACGTCGCGCGACGCTCGCGCGCGAATCGGTGCGCGCGTTGTGAGGATTCGTACGCCGTCACAACGTGCCTCCATGGCGCACGCGCACCGATTCGCGCCGCGCATGCGCGCCAGACGTGCGTCGACGTTTGCGAGCGATGCGTTCGAGCGCGTGGCGGCGACGCTGCGCGCGTTGAATGTCGATTTACCGCTGCACATGCGCGAGGCGGTGGATGTCATCGCGGCTGCGCCCGGGGTGAAAGCGCACGACGACGCGCGCGACGCGCACCCGTTCGTGGTGCCGATCGCGCAAAGCGACGACGGGCAGACGTTGGGTGTGTACGTGGGCGCGCACGTTGCGCGAGGCGCGCGCGACGGCGTGGGATTTGGGTTTTTCAGCGCCGGGCGCGCGGATGCGAGCGCGCGCGACGGCGCGACGGCGTCGGAGACGACGCCGGCGACGTCACTCATGCGTGCACCGATCGTGCGATGCGGTGCGAGAGGACTTGATTTATTAGCCTCGAATGCGACGATGTTTGTGCGCAGGCGGTTGGCGGAGGATGAAGATAGATTTGGCTTGGGCGGCGGCGCGGCGAGCCGAGCCGCGGGCGTCGGCGCGTTGGACGCCTACGCCCCGGGCGAGTTCCAATCCAGCCCGTTTAAACATCGCATGGAGGTGTTCTTGACTAAAAATGTTGGGCGGTTTATGGATGTCGACGAGGCGCTCATCGCGTGGCATGTGGATAAAAAAGATGAGACGAGCGCGTTGGTTACGGCGGAGTGGTACGCGGATGGTCCGTACGGCGGTTGGGCGAGGCCGTACGCGGTGAACGCGCAAACGTTGATGATGCACGGACGCGCGATTGAAGCTAGGGATCAGGCGCGAGTGGCGCTCAGTGCGGGTCCGTGGTGGACGATGGGTGCGGATGAGGCGTTGTTGGATTCGATGAAGACGCTGAGCGGGTACGCGGGACAAAGCGCGGCGGATGTTCGGCGCACGTTGGATGGCGGGGATGTTCCCGTGGGCGACGCTTCGGGAAATGTCGATAACGGTGAACCGGCACCGACGAAAGAACAACTCGCGGTGAAGCGCGCCATGGCGGTGTTGGATGCCGTGGCTTGGGGCGAAGGAGAGGGATGGACGGGGTCACGCGAAACCGTCGCCGAATGTTTGGACGAAGCCGGTTTGCGCGACATGTCAGAATTCGTATTGCATGGCTTGCGCGCGTCGACTGTGTCTTAGAACGATTGATTGATTGAGAGAACTGCGTGTGTTTCATTGCGCATGTGTGTTGGATTGTAATTCTATTCTGCTAAAGCGTTGCTGTGGTTTCTTTGCTGCTAATTGTCTTCAATTTCGATAAGTCGACGAATATCCGCGAGCGACAATCCGGTGGTGGCTTCGTCGCGCTTTGAAAGGCTCAAATCACTCGCAATATCACTCAATTCGTCCATGCGTTGACGAGCGAGTTTGAACACGTTTTCTTCGATGCTGTGTCGAATAATAAAACGGTGCACGCACGTCGGCTTGAGTTGGCCGATGCGGTCGACACGCTTAATCGCCTGCGCTTCGAGGCCAGGATCGATCACGGGTTCGACTAAAATCACGTGCTGCGCCTCGGTAAGGTTCAAACCATGCGCTGCGCGCTTGAGCGGGAGTAAAAGTACGTGTACGTTGGCGTTTTTTTTGAAATTCTCCAACGACACGTTGAGCTTTACTCCGCCGGTTGTCGCGCGCTCAAATAATATTGAGTTGCGACTGATGGCTTGCTGTATGACGTCGAGAACGTCTTCGAACTCACTAAAAACAAGAATCTTTGCGTCATTGTTGAGAGACAAGAGCCACTTGATGCGTCGCACAATGGCTTCAATCTTCGTGCCCCAACTTCCTTCAACCGTGACTCGCGGCTCGCCGGCGAGGTGCGCCTCTGGCGCGCCAAACATGACGTTGAGAAAGTCATCATCGCTATTTCGCACGAAACCCGTGCGTTGATTGACACCATCATCGGTTCCAGTGCTGACGTAGTTCAACTCATGCACAAAGGCAGGTTTCCGACACGAGACACACGTCACTTGCCTGCGGTCGAAATTTGAGCAACCATGGGTCGGATGCGAGCGTCTAATCAAATTTTGTGTGCATTCCATGCACGTGCTATGCCCGCACGGAAATACGCACATGTCGGTATACTTGACGTCACTTTGCACGACGATGTCTTGCAAACAAATCGGACACTCGATGGATGATTTCTCGCCTTTGCCATCCGTGATGCGGTCTGGTAGTCGAATGTTTTCGAGGTATCGCAATTGCGACGCGGCTTTGGCCATATCAGCGTCGTAAGTCGCCTTTTCTTGCGTGTACTTGTGTTTCATGGCTTTCACTTCATACGGGTGAATCACCACGCCTTGCAGCGCGAGTGGTATCGGATCAGGCTGACCAAAGTTGGGGATTTCATAGTCCTCGCGAACGCGAATTCTCATCGCAGACATGTCGAGTTCATCGCGCGCCGCCATGCTTTCGCGCTGTTGCACAAAGAGCGCCGACGCCTTGTAGAATTCTTTACGCATGGCTTCGAGCGTGTTCACATGCGACTTACCAGCCGTAATGTACGAGTCTTGTTGCTTGGCGTCCATCACGAGGGACCTCGTGCGCAAGCTGACAAGGAGCATTTGTAGGACAGTCTCCACGGCGCTCGCGCCGCCACGATTGGTTTCTTCCCGTTCTCCGCCAATCTTACGGCCGACGCGCGAAAACATCGGCAGCCCTTTCTCTTTCTCTTTATCTTTCTTCTTCTGTTTCTTTTGTTCGACCGGACGCGCGGCTGAAAGAGTTTGAGAGCCCATGATTTTTCGCTCATACGTCTCGAACAGAGGCTCGGTGTGGCAAAAGACGCACATTACCCCGGGCGTGGCGAAATCCGTGCCGGCGCGACACGTCTCGCACATGCCCACCTCGCGCACGCGCTCTGGCGGCGCAGATTTGACAATATCTTTCAATTCCTCCATGCGATCGAGTAACGCCTTGCGAGCTGTGTCAATTTCTTGCAAGTCCATGGCCATTTGTAACTGCAGTCCACTCAAGTCTTCAAACGCGATTTTTTTTCCTTGCCAGCGACCGTCTAACTGGTCGCGCAGTCTATCATTGAAGGCTAAACGACTCATGTGAAATTTGTCGACGAGGTTCAGAACTTCCAACCACCACCCGTTTGTGCCACCGACATTAACAGCGGAATTCGTACGCTCACCGACGTTGCCTATAGAAAATTCCCATTCGACGTCCTTTTTTGCATCTGCAAACTCGCGTTCCGCTCCGCACAGCCCACTCGTGCGCTCATAAATGTACTTGTCGCGCAACAACTGCGTATCTTGTCCGAGATCATCGTCTCGCATCGTGCGCGCGATGGGCGCAGTCAATAACTGTGGCTCCGCCTTGACAAGTTCCAGCGCTGCATTGAGGTTGTGTTTAGCATGCAGGATCTGCATTGCATCGAGACGAATCTTTCTTTCCTTACCCGTGGCTTCAAGTTGAATGACTTCGCGGTACACGCTGATGGCTAACGTCAAATCGTTCTCACACCATGCCAACCCACCGAGCGCGTTGAGAGCAAAAGCCACGAGACGTTGTGCTTCTTCAGCTTCGACGCGCGCCTTTTCGATGAGCTTGTCGGTAATTTGATGCATTGTGAGTACGTTTGCACCCGCGCGCGCGATCCCACCCGCTAAACCATACGATCCCGCTTGCGGGTGATCGCACGCCTGACGCAATCGAAGCAGCGGTCCCATCAACCGTCGCGCGTCTCTCGTTTCAAGCGGTTGATTTTCGTCAATATTGGCAAAATCACTGTGCGCGAGCGTTGCAGATGCGGTGCTGTGACATTCGCGGAACTGCGTTTTGTAGAAGTGTCTCTCCACGGCGCTCGATTCCAACCACGTAACGATTTCACCTTGCGGTGGAATACCGAGTTGGTCTCGTACGCCTTCGCGTGAATTCCGCCACATCAACTCTTTCAAAAGTTTGTGAAGGTACCGTTTGGCGTTGGCGTCTCCATAACTGTACGGATGTTCAATCAACCGCGACCACCAGTGCGCGTCGCGTTCAAACGGAGGAACGCAAAGAAACGTAAGCAAACCAAAGATGTCGCCCAACCCGCGAGAAATTGGCGTACCCGTGACCGCCCATCTGTGCACCGCGGGCAGTCGTCGGACCATAATCGCTGCGATGGACACCGTCGACTCAACCATTTGCGCCTCGTCCAACACCACGCGCCACCATTTCAGTCGCGTCAACGGTGTCGGTACGATTTCATACTTGCGCTCGTACCGTCGAGCACGCTCGGCATATGCGCGTCCAGCGCCATCTGAGATGTCAATATTTATCTCGGACCGCAGCGTGTCGTACGTTGTGAGCACGATATCCGCTTCGGCGAGCTGCTTCGGTCCAAAAACATCCTTTGTCGAGCCTCCAGAGCCGCTCACGCGCGATTGTCCTTCGTAGCGAATGATTTTCAACGCCCCTGGTCGCACGTGACGCGTCAATTCTGAATGCCACTGCTCAAAAATAGGCGTTGGACACACCACGAGCGTCGCCCCACACGGACCGCAGTACTCTTCACCAGCGTATTCTACGATGCATTTCCCGCATAAAAAGTCACCCAATAACTCCTCGCGCTCTTTCCTTGGCATTTGTTGTAAGATGTTCTCCGCGCGCGGCAACTTCAACACGCATCTCGCGTGCTGCCACACGCCGCATTTATCGCATCCCACCCAAAGACCTGTGAAATTCGGATCCTCTTCGCGCGCGCCGCACACACAATTTACATTCATGGGTTCATCCAGTTCCTCTTCACCCGGGTGCTCTTCGTTGCATTTCCAGCATACAAATTCACCCAACAATTTGTCGCGCTCTTCGTCTGATATTTGCTGTAAGTTGCGCTCTTGCATTTTTGTCATCTTAAACACGCATCTCGCGTGCTGCCACACGCCACATTTATCGCATCCCATCCAAAGACCTGTGAAATTCGGATCCTCTTCACGCGCGCCGCACACACAATTTACGTTCATGGGTTTGTGCAGTTCCTCTGCACCTTTATCTTCATCCGGGTACTCTTCGTGGCATTTCGAGCATAGAAATTCACCCAACAATTTCTCGCGCTCTTCATTTGACATTCGCTGTAAGTTGCGCTCTTGCATTTTTGTCATCTTAAACACGCATCTCGCGTGCTGCCACACGCCACATTTATCGCATCCCATCCAAATACCTGTGAAATTCGGATCCTCTTCGCGCGCGCCGCACACACAATCTACGTTGAAAGCTCCGCCAGGTTCCTCGTTGTTTGCTTCAATTTTTACTGGCGCTTTGGCGGGCAATTCTACCACGCCTACGTCATCGACGGGCTTCTCGTCCACCGCCACTAGCGCCGGCGCCGCTGGAACGTCTCGCCGCTGGAACGCATGCGGTGACGCATGCGGTGCCTTGAGCGCGCTCTTCGTCTTCGCAGGCGATGTCATGGGCGTCACGAATGGTGGCGTCTCCGTCGGCGTCGCTAGACCTTCTCGCGCATTCTCAAACGCCTCGCCTTCATCGACTCCTGCCTCCACAGCCTCAGCCGCGGCAATTTCGTGCGCTTCTTTTTCTCTACGATTAGCAGTCACCAGCATAATGATTTCTACAGTCTTCCCAAGCCCCATCTCGTCGGCTAAAATGCCCCCGCGCACATCTTCGTAATCCTCGTCGATTTCAAATCGCGTCGCGCTCAGCATACCGTTGAAGACGTTGATGTACGTCCCACCACCTGGAAGCTCGCGCCAGAGCGGATGTAACGCGCGACGTGCGTCTTGCTCGACCGACGCACCACGTTTGGCGGCGAGCGCACCCGCTGGAGCGGCGCTCGCGCGCTCGCGCGCCAACATCCACGCCACCGCCTGACTCTGATACGCGCGCGGCCGCGGCAACAATTCTGGAAATTCCCCTTGAAGCTCGGGACAGCGCCGCGCGTCTGGTCGCACGGCGTCGAAAATCGCACTTAAATCTAAACCCTCACTCGCGGGGTCCGCGTCGTCCGCCGCGGCGGCATTCCGTCGCGCGTTGTATTCGTCCAACCGCGTCTTCGATGCGCCGCTCAACGCGTCGAACACGAGCGCGACGTAAGAATAAAACTTCGCCATCGACGGAAACGCCCCAGGATGCGTCTGCGGTGGTATATGACACTCCGCATCGCTCGCCACGCACGCGAACGCGTGCGAAGTGAGACCGACGACTAAAAATGCGTCATCCGGCGAGAGCCACGCGTCGACGCGCGTCGCAAATTTCACAAACAACTCCGTAAACGCCTTCCCTTGATCGCCGATATCAATCCCATACGTCTCCGAGTTACCGTCACCGTCGAAAACAAACTCCACCACACACGGTGCGCCAGACGCCGTGCGCGTCGTCGCCGCATCGGCGTCCACGAGGCGAAACGTCGCCTCCGAGTCGCCGCGCGTCGCAACCGACGCCAGCCGTCGCGCCGCCTCCCCCACCGCGCGCAGCACGCCACCGCCGCTCGACGTCCTCGCGACCGCCTCATTCGCCATCCCTCGCGCGCACACCGCGCACCGTCCGAGCTCGACCACGCCCGCGGGCGCGCGGTCGCGTCGTCGCAACGGACGAGAAAACATCATCACCGGTGGCATCCTTTTCGCCCGCTTGCTCGGCGCCGCCGCATCGTCGGCGTCGTCGATGACGATGACGCCATCGCTCGCGTCGTCATCGACCTCGCCGTCGTCGCGCCGCGCGAGCGCGAGGCGCGTCGGGGCGGGTTGTTTCCGACGATGTCGCGGCATTGACTGGCGCATGCGCATGCGCATCGCCGCGCGTGCGTTGTCGTCGTCGTCGCCGGCATTAGTCGACGCGCACGATGCCGTTCGCGCGGGCGTGGGTGCGAAACGTGGATTGCGCGCGCGGTAGCGTCGGCGGCGTCGGTGGTCGACGGATGGCGACGACGACAGCGATGGCGTTAGCCTCATCAGCATCCTCCTCATCATCATCTTCAGCGCCGGAAACCGCTGGGGCGTGGACGCGAGCCGCGCTGACGCTCGCACCAAAGGCGCGCGGGGCGTACATCATGACGACGCGCGTGGAGCGCGCGCTCGGTGAGGCGTTACGGCGGTGTCACACCGGCGTGGTTGTCGTGACGTTGCGCGGTTCCGGCGCGAATGGATGCGCGTTAACTGTCAACGAAAACGCCGACCCAGACGTGCGATTGGATTTAATGGATGCGATTGATGCCATTGTGGGTGACGTGGATGGTGGAGGCGCGCTCGATGGCGCGGTGCGTTCGATGTTGGTGGGGACGTCGTTGGCAGTGCCGGTGTTGGGCGGGTCGCTCGCGCTCGGGACGTGGCAAGGATTGTATCTGTGCGCGTTTACCGACGGCGAAAGCGCATGTGAGTGCGTGGTGACGTTGCAGGATTACGGTGACGAGGCGAGGGCGAGGCGAGGGGCGATTCCGGCGCCTGGTCGCGGGTGCCATTTGGTGTCGGCGGCGCAGCTGCCGACGCCAAAATGCGCGGCGCCGAGGACTGGCGTCGCGACGATTTTCATACAACATACGAGCGCGTCGTTGACGATTAATGAAAACGCAGACCCGACGGTGCGGGTTGATTTAGAGAATGCGATGAATCGCATCGTGCCGGAGAGTTGGCACGAGACGATGTTCCGCCACGTCGAAGAAGGTCCCGACGACATGTCAGCGCACGTGAAAGCGACGTTGATAACGCCTTCAGTGCGCGTGCCGATTAGTAACGGTGGGTTCGCCATGGGAACGTGGCAAGGGGTGTACTTGAACGAGCATCGGAGCGTTGGCGGCATGGGACGCGGGCACACGCGCGACGTGATCGTCGCGGTTGACGCTCCGACGTCGACGGTGGCACAAAAGACGATACACGTCAGCGCCGGTAAGCGTGGCTTGCAAGACATCACTGCAGCTATTAAGGGTGCGTTCGATGCCGATGAATTACGCTCAGTAGATGTCGGTACGGTGCATTGTTTTATCAAACACACGAGCGCTTCGATTTCCCTAGGCGCCGCGGGAGAGGATTTCGAAGAAGCGTTTGAAAGCGCGTTGAACCGCATCGTCCCCGAAACGTGGAACGACGAATTTTTTAAGCACACGTACGAAGGGCCAGACGATATGCCAGGTCACGTGAAGTCCACATTAGTTGGCGCGAGCGTGGATTTACCCGTGATTGATGGTGAAATCGTCGTGGACGAGGAGTGTCGACGGGTGTATTTGTGCGAGCACAGAAACGTCGGTGGATTTGGTTGTGGACTCACGCGAAGTCTCACGTTGACATTACAAGGCGCGTCACGAGATGCTTAACGCACAGGTACGAGATGTGTGACTCACACACGCACATCGCACTCTTTTTTTTGTGATGATATGTATACCAGTAGCGATTGCATTGTTCAAACCTCTCGCGTCCCTTCGTCTTCCGCGCCTTACAAGTAATTCTTATTCTTCCCAACTTTCCACCCCGCCGGTCGCGGCGCAAAGTTCTTCACGTTTGGAATAAACTTTGAATCTTCATCGCGCAAGCGCACTTCGTGATTCTTCAGCCTCAAGTGATCGATTCGACCATCATATCCCTCCACCGTGCTCGTCTCCTGGTACTGCGACTCAAAATCTTGATCCTCCGCGCTCTGTTTCGACCACTCCCCTTTCGGCCCCCACGCGAACTCACTCGACGGCACGTACTCCACGTGCGGCATATGCACTCCTCTCGACACCGGCATCTTGTTGGCGCGCGAATCAACACCCCGTGTGCGCGTGAATGCCGTCACCTGCGCCACGCCCATCACAATGACACAAAAAAACGCTCCACACGAAACGCCTTTCACGACACCCAAACCACACGCCGCGTCGCGCGCGCGCGTCGCCGCCGCCCCTCGCGCGCGCGCGATCGCGCACGTGGATTTTTCACCACGCATTACGCGCGCGCGATGGCGCGAACCCGCGTCGCGCGCGCGACGGCGGCGAAAAGAGCCCGTCGGGCGGACTGTCGCGGCGTCACACTCGCGCGCGGTACATGCGTTGCGAACAACCTTTACCGTCGCGCTCGACGACGCTCGCGCGCGCGCACGCCGGCGCCATGCGCGGTGCGGCGTGTAAAACGATCGTTCGCGCCGCGGCGATGCGCGCGCGGGCGATGCCCGCGTCGGCGTCGGCGCCGGTCGTGGGCATCATGACGCGGGCGACGTCATCGGGGTTGGTGACGCCGCCACTGATGTTGACGACGACGACGCGGCGCGCGGTGGTATCGCGCGCGCGAGGGGCGTTCGCGACGACGAGGTCGATGTCTGATGGTGATGATGCCTTGGGCGATGCGAATGCGAACGGTGCGGCGTCGGTGGCGTACCCGTTTACCGACGTCGAAGGGAAGTGGCAGAGGTTTTGGGCTGAGGAGAAAACCTTTAAGACCCCACGCGAGATTGACACGTCCAAGCCCAAGTTCTACGCGTTGGATATGTTTCCGTACCCTTCTGGGGCGGGTTTGCACGTTGGCCACCCCGAAGGGTACACGGCGACGGATATTATTTCGAGATATAAGCGCATGACGGGGCACAACGTGTTGCACCCGATGGGGTGGGACGCGTTTGGGTTACCCGCGGAGCAGTACGCGATTGAAACCGGGACGCATCCGAGCGCGACGACGAAGCAAAATGTTAAGCGATTTCGCGAGCAGTTGCAATCGCTTGGGTTTTCGTATGATTGGGACCGCGAGGTGGCGACGTGCGACGCGACGTATTACAAGTGGACGCAGTGGATTTTCTTGAGGTTGTTGGAAAAGGACTTGGCGTATCAAGCCGAAGTGCCGGTGAATTGGTGCCCGGCGCTCGGTACGGTGTTGGCAAATGAAGAAGTCATCGATGGATTGTCAGAACGCGGTAATCATCCGGTGATTCGTAAGCCTATGCGTCAATGGATGTTGAAGATTACCGAATACGCCGACAGGCTTTTGGAGGATTTGGACGATCTCGATTGGCCAGACTCCATCAAGGAGATGCAGCGTAACTGGATTGGCAAGTCCGAAGGCGCGCAATTGGCGTTTTCTGTTGATGGCTTCGCCGCTGATGCGGGCAAGTTGGAGGTGTATACGACGCGTCCGGATACGCTCTTTGGCGCAACGTATTTGGTCGTCGCCCCAGAGCACCCGATGATTAATGACCTCGCCAGTGGCGCGCAAAAGGATGAAGTCGACGCCTACGTCGTCGCCGCATCGCGCAAAAGTGACTTGGAACGCACTGAGTTGAGCAAGGAAAAGACGGGCGTGTTCACGGGTTCCTACGCCGTGCACCCACTCACGGGTGATAAGCTTCCGATTTGGGTCGCCGACTACGTACTCGGTTCATACGGTACCGGTTCCATCATGGCAGTGCCCGCGCACGACGAGCGTGATTATGAATTTGCGCAAACGTTCAACTTACCCATTGTTGAAGTCGTGACAAAGCCGAAAGACACCGAAGGGGTGTACTCTGGCGGCGGTAAGATGATGAATAGCGCGTGCGACGCCATCAACGTCGACGGCTTGGACAACGTCGAAGCGGGGTTGAAAATCATCGCCCACGTCGATAAACTTGGATTGGGGTACAAGAAAACCAACTATAAATTGCGTGATTGGCTGTTTGCGCGTCAGCGGTATTGGGGTGAGCCGTTCCCCGTGGTGTACCCGGAGGACGATCCATCCACCGCCGTCCCGATTCCTGATTCTGAGCTTCCTTTGATTTTGCCCGAAACGGACAACTTCAAGCCGAGCGGTTCCGGTGAAGGTCCGTTAGCGAATTGCGAAGACTGGGTGAAGACTGTCGATCCGCGCACCGGAAAGCCCGCGATGCGCGAGACGAACACGATGCCGCAATGGGCGGGTTCGTGCTGGTACTACTTGCGTTTCATCGATCCATCCAACGAAAACGCCCTCATCGATGGTTCGCTCGAAAAATACTGGATGCCTGTTGACTTATACGTCGGTGGCGCCGAGCACGCGGTGTTGCACTTGCTGTATGCGCGCTTCTGGCACAAGGTGTTGTATGACATTGGCGTCGTGAGCACAAAGGAGCCGTTCCAACGATTGGTGTCGCAAGGTATGATTTTGGGCGAAGTCGAGTACACGGCGTTTGTCGACGAAAACGGCGCATTTGTTGAAGGCAACAAGACAAGCGGTATGCAAACCATCAAGGTTGGCGCGGACGAAGTCACGAAAAAGGGTGATGGGTTTGTCCTCACCGCCAATCCCAAGGTGAAGATTTCTGCGCGCGCGCACAAGATGAGCAAATCGCGCGGCAATGTGGTGAATCCCGACGACATTGTCGACGCCTACGGCGCCGATTCTCTTCGATTGTACGAAATGTTTATGGGCCCCTTGCGTGAGACAAAAGTTTGGCAAACAAAGGGTGTGGAAGGATGCTCACGATTTTTGGCGCGCACGTACCGTTTGCTCGATAAGATTACAGATGAAAAGCCAGACGAGGAAGGTCTCGTGGTGTTGAACAAGACCATCGCCAAGGTGACGGAAGAGACCGAAGCGATGCGTTTCAACACGGCCATCTCTGCGATGATGGAACTCACCAACGCGTGTACGAAGATGGATAAGGTGTCCCGGGATATCATGGAGCCGTTTTCCTTGTTATTGTCCCCGTACGCGCCGCATTTAAGCGAAGAGATTTGGGAACGCCTCGGACACAGCGGATCAAACTCGCAAGTGACGTGGCCCGTGGCAGATTTGAGCTTACTCGTATCTGACACCGTGGACATGGGCGTGCAAGTGAACGGCAAGGTGCGCGGGACGATTACGATTAGCTTAGAAGCGACTGAGGAAGAAGCGATGGCGTTAGCCATGGCTTTGGATTCCGTGCAAAAGTTCACCGAAGGCTCGGAGATCAAAAAAGTTATTTACAAGTCTGGGAAAATTCTCAACATCGTCGCACCGCCGGCGAAAAAGTAAGTAAGTTGCTGCGGCTCGTGACATTCTCTTCAAAGTTGTAATAAGCGGCATTCATTCATTTAAAGAACCCGAGCTCGTCAAGGTATCGCATGTCTTGTGCATCTACTTTCCCCACGATTTTCGTCAAGTCATCCACGTCGAAATCCTCCTCTGTGAACGTCTTCTTTTCTGGCTCTTGTGGTGGGTTTTGCGTGCCCACGAAGACGTCGACGCCGTGCGAAGTATCGATGTGCCAAGCGTCGATCTCCGGGAACATAGACGTGACGACGAATTTCTCAAATTCCTCTGCGGTGGTGTTGAACGTCTCAGCGAGACAAAACGGTTGCTTCTGGCGCGGTTTTGGCGCGCACCCATGATCGAAGCACCAGTTCAACGTGTACAGGTATTGCTTTTCCAAAAGGAGTTCGAAGAGAGCGTCGTCATCCCACGGACATTTTAAGACGTTGCGTAGGTATATGACTCGATGTCTTACGTCGTGATCGCCGCGCGGTTGCAGCTCGCCATAGATGCGAGGCGGATTATTCACACAATCCATCATCGTCTGTGCGCTGAACACCAGCCCCCAACGCTCGAGCTCACCTCGAGACGCTTTCAACCACCATCGCTCGAGAGGATCGATGTCGTCCTCGCGCGCGGCGTCCTCGCGCGCCAGTTCAATCTCACGCTTTTCAGAATAATCCATCTGGATCGCACGACCTACGAACAACTTCACCTTGTGTAAACTTTCCCAATCTTCATCGCCCACACGCGCGCGAACGCACGCCCGCATCGCGCGGCTCGTCATGCTCAACATCAACAACTCGATGACATGTAAATGGGACAGCACTTTGGCACAGAATATGCCCTTGGTTGGCGCGTCCACGCCGTGCGCGAATCTCTCCATGGGGGAATCGCCAGAAAACGCGTATGAACGCCCTTTGACGCGGCGTGCCGCGTCATCGTGTAAGAACCCGCGTCGCATGTCGCGTGCCAATGTGTGTGGAGCGTGTTCCAAATGCACACGGTGGTTGGTGCCCACGCGTCAGAGTCGAGCGCAACGCACCGACGCCGGTGCGCATCCGAATTTGCCGCGTCGACGCGCATGCGCGCACGCATCGCGGGTCCGCACGCGCACGCATCGCACGCGGCTCGAATCAGCGCGCGCGGGGCGTGGGGGGAGGGGCGCGTCGTTCGCGCGCGAGGCATGACAACCGTCGCATCGGCGGCAAGCTCGAGCGCGCGTGACAGCGCTGGGTGCTTCGTAGAGAACCCGCGCGCGGGTGAGATTGCGAATGATGATGTGAAAGGCACGGCGATTGAGAAGAATGGGGCGTTGAAAGGATTGCGGGTAGCGGTGAAGGATAACGTGCGCGTGGGCGGATTGCGGAGCGGCGCGGGCAACCCGACGTATTTAGCCACCGTTGGAGCTGAACCCGCGACGGTGCATGCGCCGTGCGTGGATAAAGTATTAAACGCTGGTGCGGTTTTCGTAGGCAAAACGCACATGGATGAACTTGCGTGGAGTTTACAAGGTGAAAACTTTCACTACGGGACGCCGAAGAATGCGCGCGGCAAAGTTCCGGGGAAGATTCCGGGCGGTTCTTCAAGCGGTAGCGCGAGCGCGGTGTGCAACGACTTGGCGGACATTGCGATTGGCACCGATACCATTGGCTCTGTGCGTCTTCCCGCAAGTTTTTGCGGATTGTATGGCATGCGGCCGACGCACGGACGCGTGAACGATGAAGGCGTAGTGCCGCTATCGCACAGCTTTGACACCGTAGGGTGGTTCGCGAAGAATGCGAAAAATCTGAAAAGCGTTGGAAGTGTTCTATTGGACCCCGAAACGAGAGACCACGCCACGAGCGCGCGCTTGGGTACATCCAGATTCGGTTTGTGCAGCGACGCGTTCGCGCTTTTGGACAAGGACACAAAGAAAGCGCTTCGCACACTTTTAACGAGCGAGGGCGCGCGACGCGTCTATCGCGCCGCCGCAGGCGATAAGGCAACGAGTGGCGTGTGCGAAGTCATGCTTTCCGACATTGGATTAACCGATAAAAGTGGCAAGACGACGTTGCCACCGATTACAGAGTGGAGCGAATTTTTCCGCGTCATTCAGACGGAGGAAGTGTGGGGCTCTCACGGCGAATGGATCAAGGCGCATCGCCCGGAGTTTGGCCCTGGCGTTCGCGATCGATTCAAGCTTGCCGAAGCTGGTGTGAGCACAGAGACCATGGCACACGCAAAGACGATGCGAGAGAAAATCACCGCGCACCTCGACGAGCTTCTCGCCGATGGGTCGATTCTGATTCTTCCGGCGGCGCGCGGCGCGGCGCCGATGGCGACAGATTACAACTCTGAAACGTCTCTCGCCGCGCTCGCTGAGGCGCGTAACGCTGCGCTTGCGATTGGTGCCCCAGGTTCGCTCGCGCGATTGCCATGCGTGGTGTTTCCATGCTTAGAAATCGACGACGAGCCGCTCGGGGTTATGCTCATGTCGCGCAGAGGCACGGATGAAGCGTTGCTCGAGTTTGCCGAAAAGTTAGCCGGGGCCATCGGGCTCAAGAAGTAGTGACCTCACTGTTTAATAACAAGCAAGTGTGTATTCATTCAATGAACGTTTGAGTAATATTGCAATGTGTCTACACGTGGTATTGATGGGTATTTATTTGATGGCAAAGTAATCTTGGTCCAACGGGTGAATTCGCACGTAACCATCCTCCCCACCCGAGGTGAATGAACGCCCATCGGGGTTAAACGCCAAGGCGTTAATAGGACCGAAATGTCCACGAATACCACCGATTTCTTCCTCGAAAATCTTGTGGTAAATCTTACTATCAAACTTACCCGCCTTGGAGCTCGTCGTCGTCACAGCCATGGCGTCTTGTCCACCGCCCAAGACGATGTGGTCTCTAATCGGCGACAAAATCGCCGCATTCACCGGACGATCCGCGGAATACGTCTTCAAGCACTCCAATGTCTCCGAATCAAACACTTTGGCGGTCTTGTCCAACGACGCGCTGATAAAATGCGACTTGTCGTCAGACATGGCCAAGTGTTGCACTTGCTTGGAATGGTCTTGCGACATGTTCACCACTTCGCCCGTTTCCACGTCCCACGAACGAATCACGCCGTCCTCGCCACCAGTGATAATCGTTTGATTCAATGGTCCCCACATCACACGCGTGATCCGCCCTTGCGGTCCTTCGATTCGCTTCACCACGTCTGAGCTCTGCTCCGCTCTATTCTTCGCGAGCTCCACCACGTGAATCGCGCTCGGCACACCCATGAACGGATCCGTGGTAATCGCCAACCGCGTACCACCAATATTTAACGCCACCGCACGCACGGGTTGATCAAATTCAAACGTAAAGAAACACTCCCCAGTCTCAACGTCCCAAAGCTTACACGTCGTATCCGCGCTTCCGGTGATTAACGTCTTTGAATCGTCCGTCACGTCGCACGTCCACACCGCCCCGTTATGCCCTACATACGTCCCCACACGTTCACCATCATCCCCGTACCACAGCGTCGGGTGATGATCCTTCGCGCACGTGAACAGCAAATCCCCTTCGCGGTTATACTTGATGAACGTCAGCGGTCTTTCGTGACCCTTTAATAAGATTGGCCGCATGATTCGTGTGCGAAACCCCTACGCTGTCGCGTCAACGCGCTATACGTCGCTTTTGAACGCGTGTGTGTCCTCGCGATTGTCGATCGACGACGACGAGCGGGCGGGCGAGCGTTGCGCGCGCGAATGTGTCGCGTGCGATCGAGGTCGAGCTCGAAAGCCGCCGCTGGACTAAAACCCTACGGATTTATTTATCACGACTCTAAAACGGACCAGTGTCCGACCGACCACAGTGTGCTATTTCTGTCGTCGACGACGCTGTTTTCGTCGTCGTCGTCGTCGTCGTCGTTCACACTGCGCGACGCGCGCGCGCGCGAGCGTTGGATTCATTCATCGCGACGTGCGTAGTTCGTGATTGTCGTCGTCGTCGGAGGTGCCGCCGCCGATGCCGACGCCGACGGTGATGATTCACCATGTCGATTCGTGTCCTTTTCCAGACGATGACTCATTCTCGTACGTGATCGCGCGGACGGACCCATGGGCGTACTACGCGCCTTTGGCGACATCGTCGCGATTGCGTGCGATATATACCACCGCCGACGGCGTCGCGCACTTTGATACGGTGTCCGCGCGCGGCGTGGCGACGATGGACGCCGCGTCGTGCGCGGTGGTTGACTTTTGCGCGAGGGAGGATTTCATTCGCGACGCGCGCGTCGTCGCGCGTCTGCGCGCGATGCGCACGTTCGCGCAGCATCGCGTGTGGAAGGCTTTTCAGTGCATGCGTTTGCACGCGCGGCGACGGCGCATGCGGCGTCGTGCGAGAGCACTGGAAGAGGCGTCGCACGCGATGACGTTTGGAGACGGTCGCGCGCGGTGCGGAGCGTCGATTGAGCGCGCGTGGTCGATTGCGCGCGCTTTCGCGCGCGATGTCGTCGACGATGGCGATGGCGATGACGTGACAGGCAATGACGCGTACGTTGGGGTATCGGCGGCGACGCCGACGCCGACGCGACGATGGGTGACGTACGATTTGGATGGATGGATGCGCTTTTTGGACGCGCGAACGCATTTGGCGCTGGATGAGATGCGCACTCGCGCGGAAGATATCGCGCACGCGATCGCAGAGATACGTGATGGGGTAGATGCGGCGGGGGTGTGCGAGTTTGAGGCTCGCGTGCGGCCGATGATTGCGGCGACGGCGTCGAAGTACGCGTGTTCGGCGATTGCGTCAACGTCTCGCGGATCCAACGACGCCGACGCCGTTGCCGACCAATCACACGCGCCCGCACGAGCTCCACAGGAAGTATACGCACACACCGCGCGCGCGTTGGCGCGAGCGAGAGACGCGCAGATGCGTCGATTCGCGCGTTCGATGTGGCTCGCGTTTCAATGCGCGTGCGCCGGCGCGCGTCGATCGGCGGTAGCGTCGTTGCGCGCGCACATCGACGGCGATGCGACGATGACGACGACGACGTTCAGTGAAAGCGATGGTGATACATTGTCGTTACCACTCCCGTCACCGCTATTCACGACCGCACTCGTGCACATAGACGAAGACGACATGACGACGACGACGACGACGACGACGCTCGATCCAGATTGGCACGCGTTTGCTCGCGCGATTCGCGACGCCGCGTATCGGTGGAACTTTGACGCGACGCGCGACGCCATCCGTTCACGAATCAATACTCACGATGTCGAAGATGACGATACGTCGTATTTCGCGTGGAGCGACGCACTCGGTGAGGAAGAAACGGAATTTCACGCCGATATTGAAGCCACGCTCGCGCGACTCGCGGATGGATTTGAAACCGCGCGCGCGGATGTCGCTCGCGAGACGTTGCGATTGCGCGCGATTGCTGATTCCATCGACGACGAAGATATGGAGACAAAAATCATGACGAACGACTCGGATGCGCATGACACGGATGCGAAAGATGCCGACGCCGACGCCATCGATCGATACGTGTCAAAGCTTACCCGCGCGAGCGATTTCATGCGCGAACTCGAAGGCGTACCAAACGTGTACGCGCGCAGCCACGTCGTCGCCATTGACGTGTCGGCGCGGAATCGTGCGTTGAAAGCCAAAGCGAGACGCGCGAGAGACGAATCGAGCGATAACGTCGCGTGCTGGCTCGCGTCAGCGACGCAGGCGTGCGCCGACGCGTTGACCCGAATGAAACTCGACGCCCAGGGCGCGCGCGCGGACGCGTCGGAGATGCAACCACGTCTGTGCGACGCGCGGACGCGTGCGCAAGCCGTCGGCGCGGCGCTGGTCACGGCGAAGACGCTTCGCGTGCCCGTGCCTGATTTTACGCTCGGCGCGTTTGACGCGCTCGAGCGCGAAATCGACGCGCTGCTCGAACGCGTCGACGACACGTAGTCGACACGCGTGCCGGAGACGCCGAATGTCCGAACACTGGCCCATGGTCCGTTTTGGACACTCGTGAACCATGGCGCAACACCAAACGTCCGCGACACCAACCAACGCCGAGGCATTGCGCGACATCGAGCGCGTCGACCGACCGATCTCGATCGCGCGCGGTGTGAAGCGACGCGACCTCGTGGAACGACCCGTCGCGCGCGTCGTCCGCGCGAACAAGTGCGTGCGTGAGCTCTGCGCGGCGCGGTCGTCGCGCCGTCATGACGCGCCGCGGAGCGACGGATGCGTCCGTGGAGACGCCGCTGCTGGCGCGACGCGAAAGCGATCGCGGTCGCGCGAGCGGTGCGCGCACGATTGTGATGGTTGTGATCGGTGCGCTGGCCGTCGGCATGGCGGCGTTCGTCGGGGCGGTGGCGATGTTTGATGCGCGAGGCGCGCGCGTCGGCGTCGTCGCCAGGGCGAACGCGCTCCTCGGCGCGGGCGGTCGTCAAATCAAGTTCCGCGTATACATTTGCGGCATTCCTGACAATGTGTATAACCCGTTCATTCCGTGGCCGATCTGCCGCGTGAAGCTCGTCGGGTGCCCGGGCGGCGGCGCTGGGTGCGAACACTGGCGTTTCCGGGAAGGCTTCGAGATGACGCCGATGAGCGGCGCCCGTGACGTCTTCGAGATCACCACGAGCGCTTTCAACACCGGCGATGTTTTTGGCTTTGCGGTTATCGAAGCTGGATGCGGCGTCGCGGCCGAGAGCTCTTGCTCCCCGCAAGACTGCAAGGACAGCGACATCTGCGATCACCGTTACGACTCGGGCACGGTGGTGAGCACGACGACGAATCGGGCGTCGAACATCACGTGCTGGGACAAAAACCCCGACGACCCGAGTGCAGCGGTTTGCTCCTCGCAATCTCCGTTTGCCTCGGTCTCTTCAGGCGGTGACTGCTTCGTTAAGTATCAAGACACGTGGTACAATCGCGTCGTTCCCGAGTCGGGCGACCTCATCTCTTACGTCTGGGGCACGTGCATGCACGAGCCAGCGGACAAGAGCACGTGCGCCAGCCCCAACTCTAACTCCGTGTGCGAAATCATCGACGAGGTCAAACCAGAGCCGATGGAACACCCGGAACAGTGCAAGGGACCGAATGGTAAGAACGCTCAAGGAGAGGCGTGCCGCTTCTCTCACACGGACCCGGGCATCGACACGTTTTCCATCGAAGGCTCGTGCTGCTTCGGCACTTGCTGCCCGAATCACAAGGTGTGCAACACGGATACGAATCAGTGCGAAGACATGGACGCTACGGTTCCCGCGCACGATGGCATGTGCTCTGACCCAGTGCACACCGACGCGTACGGCGTGTGCACGCAAAGCTGTGGCACCGGCAACGAGGACTGCGACAAGACGTGCGGTGCTGCTGAAAAGGCCGGTTACACTATCGATTGCACGCCCGGCGAAAAGAACTGCAGATGCAACAACGAAAAGGGACACACCGTCGACGAGTGTAAATTCTCGAAGAACCCGGGCTACAAGTGCTGCACGTGCATGTCCATCGTAGACAACGTCAGTCGATAGATACATCGACGATCTCAAGCAAAACAATCGCCTCTCAGGCAAAAGTAAGTATATGCTTAGGCGAATGTACCATACCAGTACTTGTACGTGTCATAAAAGTGGAGTATATATGATTTGTTTTAATTTTACAAGTATTTATTACGGTGCGCTGCGTGCAATATCAATTAGAACGGATCGTCAAAGGGATCGTCGCGCAAATTTCTTGAAATCGTCGTGGCGTCGCTCCGCTCAACCATGTCTTCCAAACTCCTCTCCGCGGCTTCAAACTCTTCTAACAAAGAACGCACGACTCTACTGCGACGCGTTCGCCCCGAGGCGTTCATATCGTCGCCGTCGCCGCCATCGTCGAAACACGCGACGCGCGTGCGTCTCACCTTGATTGGCGTCTGCGGGCACACGTTGACTTTCCTCGTCGGCGACGACGGCGGAGTGCGCTCGCTCGCATCGTACGCCACATCCTCACGCATGATATTTTCACGCTCGGGTGAATCAAACCCACCGCTCGGTGCCGCACGTTTCCCCGCGCCAACCCGATCGTCGCGTTCATCGGCGTCAATCGGCGTCGGCGTCCCGAGGCGACGCGCGGCCAGAAACCCACCCCCCGCGCTCTCCGGCGTCGCCACCACCTGACTACGCCGTCTCACCCGCCCACCACCATCATTTTCTTCCACACCAGGCGTGCGCACGACGTTCGCCGCGAACGTCGTCGCCGCATACGACGCCATCAACGTCCGTTTCGGCGTCGAGATCGCCATCTTTCGCTCCGTCGCCGACGACTCATCCCCGTCCGATCCCCCCGGCGGCGGAGCTTCACGCGCCATCGACGACATCACGCGCCCACGCACGCCTCCGCAATCGTCCTCACCGTCCCCGCGCGCGCCAAACATGCGCAATCAACGAATACCACGCGCAATCAATGAATGTCCCGCGACAATCGATCGCAATCACAAATTCTCGCGCGCGAAATTACAAATCTTTCACCGAACCCGCGCCCGCACCGCCGTGACCGCGTCGCTGCACGCGCGTCAAAGATGGTGACGCGTGCGACTGGACGAACGCCGATTGCACGAACGCCGACGGAGGACGCGGCGCGCGTGATTGTGACGAATCATTGCGTCGCGGCTCGCGCCATTCCATTCGAGTTTTCCCGCCGAAAATCCCATCCACCGGTCGTGACCCCACGCGTGACCCCTCTACTCATACACAACGACTCCATGGACTATACAAAAAGCAAAACCCGTACACGTACATGCTTTACCGTGTGGTCTACATCGAAATCATAGAGGGTTGAGGTGTATAGTACGTATACAGCCCTTTCCGCGCGCGACGATCGATCGAGGGATCGCATCGTCGCGTTCGCATCGCGGCGCCATTCGTCGTCGCCTCGCGCGCGCGATGATGACGCTTTCGTCAGCGATGATGCCAAGCGTGCGCTGCGCCTCGCCGCCGTCGTCGTCATCGACGACGTCGCGCGTGGTGCGCGCGAACCGCCGCGCGCCGCACCGAAGAACGCCGCGCGCGGTGGCGGCGAACGCGAACGCGAACGCGAACGCCGACGAATGGGGCTCGCTCGGACGCGTGTGTGCGGGTACGTGCGCGTAGAGAGATGCGATGGGATGCGTGCGATGTGTGCGCGTGGCGTTCGCGATGTGTGCGATTATTCGCGCGCCGTGGCGATGCGATTCGTCGTCGGGGATCGCGATCGATGGTTTTTACCCTACCCGAGCGCGCGCGCGCGGGCTCTTTGTCGCGGTGAATCGCGCGGTCGATCGCGCGCGCGCGCGTGTGGTGGTGATGGGAACGGTATCGATAGCGCTGTCGATGTCGCGGACGCTATGGGTGATTGATGACTGACGGACGCGCGCTTCGCGAAACAGTGCTCGGGTCGCAGTGGGGCGACGAAGGCAAGGGCAAGTTGGTGGATATTTTGGCGCGCGAGTACGACGTCGTGGCGCGGTGTCAAGGCGGAGCGAATGCTGGGCATACTATTTATGACGATGACGGTAAGAAGTACGCGTTGCACTTGGTGCCGAGCGGGATTTTGAACAAGAATGCAATGTGCGTGGTGGGGAACGGCGTCGTCGTGCACCTTCCGGGGATGTTTGAGGAGATTGATGCGTTACTCAAGGTTGGCGTCGATGCTCGAGGGCGCATGATGGTGTCCGATCGCGCGCACTTGTTGTTCGACTTGCACAAGGAAATTGATGGCTTGCGCGAAGCCGAATTAAGCGGGAACAAGATTGGGACGACCAAGCGAGGCATCGGTCCGGCGTACGCGTCCAAAGCGACGCGCAACGGCTTGCGATTGGGCGATATTCGGGATCAAGCCAAGTTTGCAGAAGGTTTGCGCATACTTGCAGCTGATGCCGCAGCGCGATTCGACAACTTCGAGTACGATGTTGAGGCTGAAATCGAGCGATACAAGGGCATCGCCGAGCGCATCGAACCCTTCATCGCGGATACGGTGGACTACGTCAACACGGCGCACAAGAATGGCAAGCGCATTTTGGTCGAAGGCGCCAACGCTACGATGCTTGATCTTGACTTTGGTACCTACCCGTTCGTGACTTCGTCCAACCCCGCGCTCGGTGGTGTGTGCAACGGCCTCGGCTTGGCGCCGAGAAAGTTTGAAACTGTCATCGGCGTCGCCAAGGCGTACACGACGCGCGTCGGCTCTGGTCCTTATCCCACCGAGCTTCACGGCGAAGTCGCCGACAAGCTCCGTGAGTTGGGCTTTGAGTACGGTACCACCACTGGCCGTCCTCGTCGCATCGGCTGGCTCGACATGGTGGCGCTCAACTACGCCAACTTGATCAACGGTTTCACGCACATCAACTTGACCAAGCTCGACGTGCTCGACAAAATGGAGGAGATTAAAATCGGCGTCGCCTACAAGCTTCCCAACGGGCAAGTCACCACCGCGTTCCCGTCTGATATTTCCACTTTGGAAAAGGTTGAAGTCGTGTACGAAACCTACCCGGGTTGGATGAGTGATATTTCCAAGTGCCGCACGTGGGATGAGCTTCCCGAAAACGCGAAAAAGTACGTCTTGCGCGTCGAGGAGCTCGCAGAGGTTGAGTGCCGATACATTGGCGTCGGCCCCGGCCGTGACGCCATGGTGGTGAAACCGTGATTTATCCATTATACACATACACAGACATCCAGAAATCTAGAGCGTATCTATTAATCAACCGACGAAGTACTACGTATAAAATCTCGCGCGCGAGATACCCTATCACCTGATTGCGCGCCTCGTCCTCGCGGCCTTCGATCGACGCATCGCACACGCACGCACGTCCACGCATACATCTAATCACGATGGCGTTTACCATATCCGCATCGATTTCCGCGCGCGCGTCGGCGTCGCCGCGCCCGAGCCTTTGTGGCGCGCGCAAAACCTCTGCGCCGCGCGCGCGCTTTAGCGTCGCGCGTCGCGCCGCCGCGGGTGGCATGTCCTCGGACGCCGCAGGAGCGAACGATGACCCGTACAAGACGCTTGGGGTCAAGCCCGACGCCGACGCAGTGGCGGTGAAGCGCGCGTATAACTCGAAACAAATGTTGTACAAGGGTGAGGCGGCGAAGCTCGCGACGGTGGAGCGCGCGTACGAGCAAATCATGCAAGCGAGCCTCACCGCGCGTTTGTCTGGAGCGAGCAAGGTCGATAAGAGTGTTGCTTTCGCTGACCGTGTGCGCACGAGCAAGTGGGCGCCGATTCCTTGCCCGAGCCCGATGAAGGACGTGATGGTGAACTACGGGTTGACGCTCGGATGCGCTTTCGTGACGTTGGTGACGCCGCCGTCGATGCGTACGTTACAAGTATCCATTTTTGCGGCTTTGTTGATGGTGTTCAGAATGTTTGTCAAGCTCGTAGACGTCGATCCAGGTCCCAATGCCGTGCTCGATCCGCCGGCGGCGCAAAAGCACAACAATAAGCGATTCGCGCGTTCGTTTGGCGTCGTCTTGGGGACGTTTGTGGCCACCTTGTTTGCCACATTTTGGTTGCCGCAGTTCCTCATTGAAGTGCTGCAATTGACTGTGCCTGCGTGGGTATTGCTGCACCAAGAGGTGTTCGTGAGTACCGCGTGCGGTCTCGTGTTGGCGTCGCTGGTGTCGTTTTACCGATAAACTCGCGCAAGTTAGCGATGCGAGTGTACGTCTGCGTTCAGCGGCGTCACACAATAGAAGAAGAAGGAGAATGAAAAAGGATAATATTGTTTTTCGGCGTGCATCGCACGCCGAAAATACCCACCTGTTTAATATCATGCGAAGATTTGCGTAAAAGCGCGCGCGTCATTCGCCGACGCTTCATTTCATCGCCGACGCACATACCAAAATGTACGCATCTCTCATCACGCACGGTCACCATCCCGCGAATGCACCGCAAATTACGCGTCAACGAGTCACTCGAACCCGCCGAAGTCGCCTCGACGTTCCGCGCGCCGCCGACGACGCTCGGCCTCATTCAAAATCTGGCGAATTCGTGCCTGAAGAGCTCGCACCGAGGGCGCATCACGCCGCACAACACCGTGGCGATGCAGTCATAACCGACCGTGACGATGTCGACCGCGCCACGATGATTGATCCTTCGACGCAGCGACGTGTCATGGTTTTCGAAACAACCTTGCCAGCTATTGACATGGGCCTCGTGTTTGTCGATGTCGGCGACGCGCCGTGCGTGCAGCGCGTCATCCCGGGTGGACGCGCAGATTTGGAAACGCCAATTAAACCAGGAGACGTTCTGATTCGATGCACGGCAACGGAGATGACGGGAGATACGAGCACACCCGCGATTGAGCGCATCTTCAATTGTCACGGCGAGGATTTCGATACGTGCATGCGCGCGCTCAATTCGACAGGCATCATCGACTCCGGGTTTATCCATCGCCGGGTACACGCCATGTTCAAGCGTGATATTGAAGATGTCGCCAATCACGAACGTGAGGATGAGTACCTACACGAGATTGCGCTGAAAGGCCGCCTCGAGGTGGACCGCGAAGCCCAAGCCGAGCGCGAGCGCCCGGGCGCCGACGTCCCCGACCACGCCGAACCGCTCTACGAGGATTCCCCGCCCGCATGGGATGATTGATACTCACAAGCCGAACCGCTGTACGAAGATTCCCCGCCCGCGCGGGATGATTGATATGCGCGATGATTTTGTTTTCATTGATATAGCTCGTTTTTGTACCGTTTACGACGCACATCGCGTGCGAATTTAGCTTGTGTCTCTTGGTATTCCAAAATGGAAGACGAGGAGTCCCAATTTTAGACTGCCGCGAGGGACGCGCCTGCCGCACTCTTTGCCGCAGCGACAACTTGTGCGGACGCGAAACGCGTAAAACATAAAGAGAAGAACGTAGAAATAAGATCTGTACACTCACGCTTTCTCGCGCATGTCCATCGTGGTGGATTATTCGAGTCAGACGCCGACGACGACGACGCGCGAAGTCGCGCGCGAGCGCGCGAACGCACCCTCCGCGCCCATGGCCACGTGCGACGTCGACGAAAAGTCCACACACGTCACGACTATGGTGCACGATGGGGATTTACCTCCGCTGTCGTTGCGAGAGCGGATATTCGTGTTGCTCGTGACGTGCGCGCTCACGGGGTCGTACGTTGTGGCGTTTTCCTCCGTCATTGGCTACGGCGGTTCGACATTTCGCGTGCTCCGTAACGACCAAAAGGAGAACATCTTGGTGATAGTTTCGCTCGCTGTGGCACTTGTGCTCTATGTGTGCGATGCGTCGTATTGGAATGCAGGATATGCGAAAACGGTGCGAGATGTTGGCGCGGCTACGTCGGCGCTCGCGATGGCGTGCGCGCTCGGATTGAGCGCCTATCGCTATCCCCAAGCTCCTCCCACGCTGTACTTGGTCGTCACCCCGTGCATGTACGCATACATGCGAGTGAAGTTATTCAAATCAAAGAGCGTGGCGAGCTATCTATCGGCGTTAGCGATGAGCTTGTATGCGTGCGCGGGAGTGATTCTTATGCTTTTTCTGAGCGAAGCGTCCCGCGTCGGCGCGTGGTGGTCCATCGCGCTCGAAGTGCGTTATCGAGACACTATTGGATGCGAATTAGACATTGGTACAGAGTGCCTCGCGGCATACATAATGTGGTTTTCTCCTTGCTTGGCGGCGCTCGCAAGCGTAATTTTTGCCACATTTTGCGCGCTGATGGCAAAGTCGTTGCGGTCAAGCGATTCTAGCGACGTGTCAAGTTTTGCATACAAGGCGTTTGGTTGTGGAATGATGTTTGTATTTCTCGGATTATGGGTGGCAGTTTCTGTCGCGGGTGGCGCGAAACCGCTGGCATCCATCCTGGTGACGTTCTCCATGGCTACTCTGGTGATATTAAGCGGCGCGCTCGTCGGCACGCTTGGGTTGGATACGATTACGTCTCGGGTGAACTCTGTGCCCCTGTTCGCATCTCTCATGAACGCTGTGACGGATTCGTATGCCAACGTCTTTAAAGCAATTTTAGTGTCGACACCGCTGACAATTTTATGTGCGCTCTATGCGCTGATATCGGTGGTGAACCAACGCATTCGAGTGGCGTTCAATACGGCACCGAATCAATCCAAATCAAAATGGCTCACCGACAAGGTTGCTGACCAACTGAACGAAGCGTATAAATGGGACTGGTCTCGAATCATGATTAATATTCACTACTGGGTCGTCGTTGTCATTGCCCTGCAAGTCGTCGCGGGGTCGTTCACGGTGGTGTTCTTATCGTACCTTCGCGTGAAATTGACGGCGATTCCAGTTGCGCTCGTCTACTTCATCTTTGTCTTCGTCGGCCTCGCCATGTTCTTGATACCTATCATCCCGGGCTTACCCGTGTACTTGACAGGAGGTATAATTTTAACTGACCAACCCATGGTGCGAGCGTTCGGCGGTGGTTCTGCGGGCTTTGCATGGGCGTGCACCGTCGCCGTCGGCGTCTGTTTCGCCATCAAACTTGCCGCCGTCGTCATGCAACAAAAAGGCATTGGTGAAAAGCTCGGCAATCGCGTATGGATACGAAGCATGGTCAACGTCAACAGTGTCACAATGCGTTCTATTCGATACTTGCTCACACGCAAGGGATTGAATTTACCCAAGGTGGCGATACTCGTTGGTGGTCCGGATTGGCCGACGAGCGTCGTGACAGGAATTTTACGGCTCAGCGCCCGCGAAATGCTTCTCGGAACGCTCCCAGTTTTCTTCTTGATCACCCCTACCACGCTTGCAGGAGCATTTATGCTCAAAGCGTCACGCTCAGCGTCTGGGACGGCGGATGCTCTGTGTCGCGAAACATCAATCACGTCGCTCGACATGGACGATTCCAGCCCGTGGAATTCCATTGCAGACATCGGCTTACTTCTCACCGGTTTCGTGCAAGGATTGGGGCTCATCGCCGCTGCATATTTCATTGAAAAGACCGCAGCAGAGTCTAAAAGCGAACTCGACACCATACCATACGATGAAGAAGTGCTTGAAGTCGACAAGGCGAATGCGCGCCGACTCGAACTCACGCGAGCCATCACGCGTTGGGATGAATTATCGAAACGGACGCGGCGCGTGCTAACGTCGAGCACGGTGGTGATCACTGCTGCATTTTGGGGCATTATGTTTGGTCCGTTCGTGCTCGGTGAAGAAGCCATCGTACGTGATTATGTGCTCACGGATTGCGTGTCGACGCGGCTGGATGGAAAGGCGTGGAAAATTATGACTGGGCTTGGGTGGTGCTTACTTGCCGCGGCTTCGGCGGCGTGGTACATTGTCGCTCGCATAAATGCCATGGCGAAGGCGGATGTTGACGCCATCATCACTGAAGAAGAACATTACACCTCAATGTTGAACGGCACGCCCAAACGCGCGTGGGCGGAATGTCCAGACCCGAATGAGCCAATCGACGAGGATAAATTCAAGGCGCGATTTCTCACGATGCTGGACACGATGTCGTGGAGTCAGGTCAAGGACGTGGAGCGCACGATGTCCGAACGAACGCTGTCGCCATTTACGCCACAGACGACGGCATTTATTTTAGACACGATTCAGGACGCGCTGCATACCAAGGCGAGGGGCGACGCGTGAGAGAAATACGTACAGTAAATAAAATCCAAATCACAAATCATCGTACGTCATCGACTGCGAGAGTCACTATCACTGTCATATCGCCGCGCGCGCTTATCTTCTCGAGAATCAGATCGCGAGTCTCGTCGTCGTCGACGACGTGGAGAGCTGCGGCTTTCGCTTTCGCTCTCGCTATACGACGCGCTCGGAGAATCGCGACGGCGTCTCCGTGGAGGACTACGAGAATCACTGCGACTGCGCCTACGTCTGGATGACGATCGGCTTCGGCTGTACGAACGCGAAGTCGAACTTGACCTTGCGCTTCGACTGGCGCTTCGTCCGCGTTGGTCGCGCGGTGCGCCTCCGCCAGCCGTCGGTCCGTCTCGACTACTCGCGCGCAATCCACGTCGCTCAATTTCAGCATCGACCACGCGCAGCTCATCTTCAAAGCGCAAAATATTGTCATTCGCCTCTTGCAATTCACGCTCTCCACGTCGGCGCATCTTTTCCACGCGTTCTCGTTCTTTTCGTTCGACTCGTTCGCGCAACTTTGCCTCCTTCTTTGCCCTCTTCTTCTCCTTCTTCTCCTTCTTTTCCCTCTTGCGTTTCTCTCGCTCTCGCTCGCGAATTTCTCGCTCACGCGCTTCACGCTTCTCATCACGTATCTTTCGTTGTAGCTCTTGATCAAACGCATCACCCTCCCGTCGTTCGCTCGCCGTCGAAATCCCAAACGCCCGCGCCACCGTCTTCATCTCCTCATCCTTCCTCGCCCTCGCCGCGTGCGTCTCATCACCACCACCCGCCTTCGCCGCCCTCGCCGCACGCGCCACACCCTCTGCCTCTAATCTCGCCCTCAACGCCGCGATCGCCGACGCTTTCTCGCCTTCGCTCGCCCCTCTCTCCTCGCACGCATCCTCCAATTCGCTCACCGCAACCTCAATCGCCCGCTTCGCATTGTGCGCTAAAATCTCCGCGTTCGGCGCGCGCGCGCGTGCGCCACCGCGATTCGCGCGCCACGACGCGTCGGCGTCGTCGGTGTCTTTGCGCACTAACCGGCTCGCGTCGCGGTGGAACTTGTTTGATTGCACGTAGCCGGACGTGCCGCTGCCGCGCGCGCTGCTTAAACCGATGCCGTTGTACATGGCGTGCGACCGCGGACGACGACCACAGCGACGACGACGACGACGACGACCACAGCGACGACGACCACGACGACGACGACGACGGCGACGACCACGACGACGACGTGCCGGCGAACTGTGCCGCCGACGCATCATTCGTCGCCGTGCATCGTGCGTGTCGAATACATATATAACCACATGAACCGCGATATACTACGGAACCACGTCGCGGACACAGACGCGAACCACGCGGAGCATGTCAAAATACGTATATAGACTAATGTGTCCACTGAGTACGACAGAGCGCGTCGCGCGACGAATGTCGGCTCGCGCGGCGCCCGCGTGGTCGTCGTCGTCGTCGTCGTCGTCGCTCGCGCGCGTCGTCGCCGCCCCGCGTCGCCGCGCGCGGTGGCGGCGTCAAGGCACCGTCGTTCGTCCTCGCGCGACGCTGGACGCGTTGGACGCCCTGGGCGACGTCGTGACTGGCGTGGGGTGTTACTATGTGAGCGATGCGATTGCGCAACGGGCGACGCGCAAAACGCACGCGGTGACGCGCGGTGATTCGTGTGCGCTGCCGGACGACGGGACGTTCGCGCGAGATGACGCGCGACGCGTGCGATATTGTATTTTTGGAGCGTTTGATGGCGCGACGTCGTACGCGTGGTATGAGTTTGTGGATGGGGCGGTGCCGGCGGATGCGTCGAGGAGCGAAACCGCGACGACGTTGCTCAAGGTGGCGTTCGATGCGGTGTGTTATAACCCGCTCTGGGCCGCGGCGTTTATTGTGATTATGGCGTTGTTGAGTAATCGCGGCATTGCGGGCGCGCGGGAGGATCTGAAGAGCGATTGGAGGGATTTATATTTGAACAACGTGCTCGTGTGGGCGCCGCTCAACGTCGGGATTTACGGCGTGGTGCCTCTTGATTATCGCGTTCTCGCGATGTATGTGTGTAACACGGCGTACGTTACGTGCTTATCTATGTGGAATGAACGCAGTGAGACGTTGTTGGATTCAGGGGAGTCGTTTTCGTTACCGGATGTCGTCGCGCGAGCGTTGCCAGACGACTCGCGCGCGGATTGGCGCGCCGTCACCGGGTGTCCGAGGTGCGAGGACGCGCGCATCGTACCGTGCGCGTCGTGCGCCGAGGGCGTGTCGAATCCCGTGGTGCTGATCGATGTCGATGGACGCACTCGTACGACGGTACCGTGTGCGGAGTGCATGGGGACGCAGCGTGTGAGTTGTCCCGAGTGCACAAAGGTTGTCGTCGACGCTGGGGCGACGGTTCAAGAAGTCGCGTCTCGCTGACGCACCAAACGCGCCGTTCTCACGATATAGTTTGTATTTTTGTAAAACATGAAGGAATGTATGAACCCAACACCATTTCTGTGTATATTTATGTATTTATTACGAACACAAGACTAAAAGGAGGATCGTCGACGGCGAGACGAAATTATTCGTCTTCGTAAATGCCTTGGTGCGTGGACGTGTCGCACATGAAGAGCGGAGAATCAACCGTCATCACGCGCGTTTCGTTTTGAATCAACGTACGTAACGGCTTGGGCAGGGCGAACATTCTACGGTGGGAAATCGCATCGTAGAAGCGCATGTCTAAACCACGCGCCTTTAACGTTTCGTCCACCGCTTCGCCGCTCAAATCTTGGTCAACATCCTTCACGGCCAAGTTGAAACCCCATTCCGAGGTAAACGACGGTACGCACATGGTGTAGCCGTACACCTTGGGGAATACTTGCTTCAACGTGTGATGAATGGGCGAAAACACGTGGTGCGCGTCACGAACAGACGCGCAGCCGGATTGCGTGATGAAAATCCCACCCGGTGCCAACTTTTCGCTCAAGACGCGATAGAAATCCGTAGTGTACAATTGGTAGCACGGCCCACCATCCAACGGATCGCTCAAGTCCATGATAATGACATCAAAACTCGCATCAGGCTCATTCGCCAAACCCTCTTTCGCGTCACCAATCACCAATCGCGCGCGTTTATCATCGTACGCGCCCGCGGAATAAAACGGCGTGTGCTCGCGGCACATGTTCACCACGTCGCCGTCGATATCAACCATCACGCACTCCTCAACGCTCGGGTGTCTCAACACCTCGCGCAACGTCGCGCCTTCACCGCCACCACCAATAAACACGCGTTTCGGGTTCGGATGCGCGGTCAACGCCGGGTGTACTAAAGACTCGTGGTACACGTACTCGTCGTGCTCCGACGACTGCATCAACCCGTCGGTGATGAGCAACGAGCCAAACGGCACCGTACGCACGACTTCAACTTCTTGAAACTCACTCGCGCCTTGATACAATACCTCTTCAACCTGCGCATACGTGTTCACAACCCGTCAGTCGCGCGTCGTCGATAAATCACGCTGTGCCGCATCGATGCGCGGCTGCGATGCGTCGCATCACCACCGCCCCGTCGTCTCGCCGTCCCTCGCTCGCGCTCTCGCTCTCGCGCGCGCATCGATACGCACTCTGTAGCTCAACGCGAGGCCATCTTCGAGGAGTTCGTGGTACCAGTTCCCTTCGGCGAACGTTTCGGCGCCGAACGCCGACGCTTCGGTGGCGCTCATGACGACGCGTGACACCGTCTGGCGGCGCGCGGGCGTCTCACGCGTTTGTTTTGGGACGGGTCGCGTGTAGTATCGTGGCACACTTATATCTATGAAAGTGTGTTTTAAAATCAATACATTCATCGTATAGCTCAGAAGTTTAAACGGTACGAAAGTATGTTTTCGTTGCGTTTAGGGTCATGATAAATGGATGGCGAACTAAACCCTAGGTCCACCTAGGGTTTAGGCGAGATTCAGCGTCCGCGCGCGCCAGACGTCGCCGCGCGCGCCAGACGTCACAGACGCGCGCGCCAGACGCCACAGACGCGTATTCTACGCGTTTCTCACGCGCGTCTGCTGTCGTGACGTCGTGCGAGATGTCGGCACGGGGAGATGAGAATTCAAATGCGCAACGACAGCCCGCGTCGCAAGCATCGATCGTTAGCTTCTTTGCCGCACCGAACGCGCATGCGAAGCGCGCACGCGAGGATGATGACGTTGATGCGATCATGATTGATGGCGGTGACGCGTCTGCGGAGCCAGCTGGGGCGTCGGGTGATCGGGGGAAGGGGAAGATTGCTAAGATTGGTACGCCGTCGGGCGCGGCGCGCGACGACGACGACGACGGCGTCGTGGCGGTGGATTTGACCGACGACGTCGTTGAGATTTGTGATGATGACGACGCGCGTGTTGATGACGCATCGTGCAAGTCTGTGGCTGCGTCTGCGCGGGGTGCGGCCACGGCGAGTACGAGCGCCGCGGCGGAAGCGTCGAAGAAGCCGGTGCACAGTTTTTTCACAAATTTTCAGAAGCGAAAAGAAGCCAAGGGCGATAAGACTGTCGGTGCGGAGATGCAGGCGGAATTCATCAAGGTGAAGCCAGCGCCGATTGAAGAGGCGCTGGGGCCGATACACGTCGGGTATGAGTCGATTATGTACGATGAGGCTGACGCGAGCGAAGCGCGTCGGTTATTCGATGCTTGGGAGCCGCCGACGACGTCCACGGCGCCTTCGACGATTGAAGCTGGCGCGTTCGCGCTCATGGAACGTAAGATGGTGATACCGCCAGAACAAGTGGCGTCGCAGCGCCCGAGTGTGTCGTCGGATACCGAGATCGAAGCCTACTTGACCGATGTCGCGGCGATGGCCAATCGCGCGGATGCAGAGGCTAGCGGCGAAACATCCGCGGCGCACGCATCTGACGTCGAAATCGCACAAACGCGCGGTGAGTTACGTCAGGCATTCAACGCTATCAAGAGTCGCGGCGCGGAGAACGTGACAGCGCAGTGGGTGGATAGATACAGGCCGCTCGAGGGATTGGATGTGTGCGGGAGAAACAACGCCGCCGCCGTCGGATGCATGCGCCGTTGGTTCAAGGCGTGGAACGCGCGCATTGAATTGCAAGCGAAAGGCAAGCCCGTGCCCGAACCTTCACGCCCGTGCATGCCTCGTAAAGTGTTCGATGAAGACGATGACGAGTACTGGGAAAGCGACGACGACGATGACGATGGGTTCGGCGGCGGCGCGTCAGTCGCCAACGGCGTATTGATTAGTGGGCCGGTGGGGTGTGGGAAAACTGCCGCGGTGTACGCGTTGGCGAATGAATTCGGATTTAAGGTTATCGAGGCGAATACGCTTGAGAAGCGCACTGGGACTGATATTCTATCGCGATTCATGGAGGCGACACAATCGAAACGATTTAGTAAAAAAGCTTCTTCGGTGGCAGAGGGAATTGTAAAGGTTGACACGGATGACGACAAGGTTGAGAAGAAACCAAAGGCACCGGTAGGATTGAAAGCGTTCTTTAGCGGTGTGAAAAAGCCTGAGGTTGAAGGCAAATCTGAGGCAAAGGCTGAGGCACCGCCGTCGGTAGCGCCAAAAGGCAAGGACGCAACGCCAAAAGCCATCGAGACGCATTCGGTGATTTTGTTTGAGGAAATCGACGTCAAGCTCGGGACTGAACGCGGCTTCATGGCGGCTTTGTCACAGATCTGCGAAGCGACGAAACGACCAGTGATATTTACGTCGAACACGTCCGTGTTACCCGAGCTTTCGATGAATTTGCCATTAGCTCGACTTCGGTTTGAGGGTCTCACTGTTCGCGATTGCGCGACGTACGGCGCGCTCGCTTCGGCGGCGGCGGCATCAGCTATCCGCCCAGATGACGCGAAGGCGCTCGCGCTGGCGTGTAAAGGTGATTTACGTCGCACGATACACAACGCTCAAGTTGTTACGTTCGGTGATAGCACGGTTGATTTAGATGCCATCGACCTTGAGCGACACTCGACATTGTTGATTGACAGCGCGCGCGCAGCCGCCATCGACGGCGTGGCGCATCTCAGCGCCGCTCATCTCGAAGGTTTGAAAGCTCTCTATGCTCGCACGATAGAATACGAGCGTCTCGAGCATGAAAACATGGTGAAAATCGTCGAGGAGGGATTGTACAGACACGAATTGCGATTGAAACAGTTGGTGATGGAAAAGGAAGCGCGTCGACTCGAAAACAGAGCGAAAAAGCAAAAGATTCTTGGTATCGAAGACAAACCCGAGCTCGAGCTTAAAATCGAAAACTCAAAGAAAGAGGAAGATGAAGCCGAAGTCAAGGCGCGAATCATCAAATCGCTGAGTGCGTTTGCGCCAAGCGAGCCTGCGGCGGAGCCGGATTGGACGCTCGTCGCGTCAAGTCCTCCAGCGGGAGGATGGGCACGTTCGCAACGCGAGCTCAGTGCTCTCGCGGAACTCGCGGAGACCTTGTCACAGGTTGATGAATTGCGCACGGGCACGTGCCGTGGTATCACGGGCTTATGTCGTCGTGACGCGCCGTGGAGTAAAGAAACCATCGGTGACGAAGAGGCTCTGGAAGACTGCAGCCCAGACGAGGATTTCTATCTCTCCAATGGACCAGCGAGGCAAACCTTAGGTGGAAGTGACAACGTCAGTGTTAACGCGTCAGCGCACATGTCATTACTGGCAGGGCGCAAGTACACCTTTGAGCGCAAGGCGCTGCGTGATGCGCATCCAGAAAATGACGCTCTGTCGGCGCAGGCGTGCGCGCCTTCCACCCCACTCAAGGCTTCAAAACGCGCGAGAGGATCAACGCGCGCGGCGTTAATCGCGCACAAGGGTGAGATGCACCCCGTCTGGCGTGCGCGCGCATTAGCCGAAGCCGCTGGTGGCGTGGCTGGAAACTTGAAAGCCACCACCGATCGATTGGGTTACGTCGCTCGAATGGTGCGCATTCAGTGCGCACCAAAGACAATGTCTTCACCTTCATCACGAGAGTCACGTCGGCACACTCGAAATAGGCGCCAACACTTAACATTAGCGAGCGAAACCCGAGCTGACTTGCTGGATATTTCAAACTTTGGCGGCGGAGGAGAGCAGTAGAAGTATGTATTAGATGTACACCTGTACTTACTCGAAGCATCTGGCGATGCTCGTGCCTTCGTACGCCATTGCGAGTCGCAATGGCGTTTGAAATGACCCCGAAAGCGATATCACGCGCGTGTCTAGATCAACATGGGTACGCTCAAGTTTGCATGCGCTCGTCAATTTCGCCATCGGATATCGACGGGTACATTTCGAGCGTTGACCGACGCTTTGCTTACAGAATCACCTCTGACCAAGTATTTTGATTTCGCCACTAGATACGCCACGCCCGAACTCAACGACGCGCTATATCTTCATCACAAAGGTATAACAACCATTGAGAATCTCGAGCCTTACAAGAACTTGCGGTGCTTACATTTAGAATCAAATGCCATTGCCTCGCTCGACGGCTTGCGGGCGTTGACCGCGCTCGCGTCGCTCTACATCGACGGTAACCTCTTACAAGACTTGCGTGGGATCGAATGTTTGACGAGCTTACGCCACTTGAACGCAAACGACAACGTTTTGGAGACGATAGAGCACGTGGAGCGCCACCCGAGCTTACGAACACTGTGTGTTCGACGAAATCGAATCAAAACGCTAGACGCGCTCAAATCGTGTCCAGAGCTCGCCTCCATCGATGTCGCACACAACGAGCGGCTCACGCGCGACGCGTTCGATGTGGTCACGTCCATACCAACGCTCGAAGTGTTGTATTTTGCCGAAGGCAATCCAGTCGCACGTGAGATTGACGGCTATCGGCACGTCGCGACGCGTTCGGCTCTGTCGCTTCGATGGCTCGATGACGCCGCCGTCGACGAAGACGCCCGTCGTCTCGCCCAAGCCTATCTCACTCGCGGCGGTGCGGACGCCGAACTTGAAGAATCGCGTAAAATCGCGCTCGAGCGTCGAGATTCGGCGCGCGACGCGCACAGGGCGTTTCCAGCCGCGTGTGCGTTTACGCTGCGAATCGCCGATACGCGCGATACATCTTCAACGAACACCACCGACGCGCTCTGTGCCTCATCTGGATCACCACCCAACGATACATACATCGTTTTATAATCACGCACCGCGTTCGAGCCCGGTCGATCGGTGTGTCGAGTCAAGTCGATGCGTATCGCGCGAACCGACGACGCGTAACCGACGCCCCGCGCCTCGCGGCGCCGCACAACCATCCTCGCGAGCCAAGCGAACGATGCCTTCGTGCATCGCCGCGTCATTCAACCAAGATCATACCTACGTCGCACTCGCCACGCGCACGGGGTACGTCATCCATTCCACCGCCGATGGGCAGCGATACCACGCGGATGACACTTTGGGATCTCTGCGAATCGTCGAAATGTTGTTCACGTCGTCGCTTTTATGCGTCGTCGGTGACGGCGATAACGCAGCGTTGAGCCCGCGACGGGTGAAGGTGTTAGATGCGCGCAGTCGGCGGGTGTTGGGGGATATTTCGTGTCAGGTGCGTGCGCGCGTTCGAGAAAGATTACATCATCAACTTTCGCTCGGAAGCTGAGAAATGTTTTGACACGTCGTTTGTATTACTCGCTCGAGAGGGCGGCGACGAGGCGTGCTGATGATTGACACGTATGCTTGGTTTCGCGAACGCAGAGCACGGTGCGCGCGGTGCGATTGAATCGCATGCGCGTGGTGGTGGTGGAGTCGCGCAAGGCGTCGATTTACGAGCTCGGAACGCTCTGCGCCATGCAAACGATAGAAACTGCTGAGAACGAGCGTGGTTTAGTGGCACTGAGCGCCAATGCGGAGAGTTCTGTGATTGCTTTACCTTCGTCGCACGGTGCTGGCGTGGTTGCGGTGCATGATGGATTCAATTTGTGCGCAACGACGACGGTTCGGGCGCACGCGAGCGCTCTCGCCGCGTTGGCGTTAAACGCGGATGGGACCATGTTAGCCACGGCGAGCGTGAAAGGAACGGTAATTCGCGTGACATCGCTACCAACTGGGACAAAAATGTGGAGTTTCCGTCGCGGGGCGACGTCTAGCGTGATTCAAAGTTTGAATTTCGGCGCCGCGACATTTCATCCGCCGTTGTTGTGCGTCTCGAGCGATAAAGGCACCGCGCACGTGTTTGCGATTGAGGGCGAGGCGAAGAGTGTGGACCAGACGCGTGGCGCAGTGGATGGATATGACACCCACGCCGGCGGCGCAGTCACTGCAGAACGCGATGGGACGATTCAAGCGTCTGTAAGCGAAGCAGCGACGACAACGGCGACGAAACTCGCGAGCGCTCGCGCCGGAGTCTTCGGGAAGATTGCATCCTTCGCCGGTGCCGCGGTGACGGGCGTAACGAAACATGTGCAACCACGTAAGTTCATTGCTGCGGCGCGAAACGCAATCGAACCGTCGCGCGCAATCGCTACGGTGACGTTGCCTCGCACGAGCGCGACGTCGTGGTCGCTGTGCGCGCTCCAACCGACGCCGGGAAGCGCCGCGGATAAGTACGCGCCGCCTTCATTGGATGCTTCGGCGTCTACGCGCCAGCTCGAAGTACAACTTGCTGTGGTGACATCAGGTGCGGTGTTTTACGACTACAACGTGCGACTTACCGCTGATCGCGCGGGGTTGTTTGCGTCGTCGCGGCGAGATGACGCCGCGAAGGAATCCGTCGCCCGCCTCGAACGTGAATGTAAGCTTATCGACGACGACGAGGATGACGGAGGCGCCACGGGCGCAGGATCGGCGTCAACGATTGCAGAATTACCACACGGACGATGGATCGAGACGCAGGCTGCGGACAGCGATCGACAAGAGCTCCGAACAAACGTCAACGAGTCCATGTCCCAAAGCATGTTTGGTTGACCGTCGCCGGCGTATGCCGACAGATGACGAAAGTACAACAGCTATACTACTACATATTGACATACCACCACATTGGTGGCGGCATTGACGGTTTCGCGCACACGCGCACGCCACGCGCATACATTTTAGCGCATCTTTGTACGATACACATTCTTCACTCACCTCACACGTCGACGCGCGCGACGCCCAACATGACACCGCAACCAACATCTGTCTGACCTCTAAAGCATGGCGCGCACGCACTACGAAACGCTTGGCGTTCCGCCCACGGCCACGGACGTGGACATCAAACGCGCGTACCTAAGGCTGGCGAAGACGCATCACCCAGACGCCGGCGGAGACGGCGCGGCGGCAACCTTTGCGCTGATCTCCGCCGCCTTTGACGTACTCAAGGACAAATCCAAGCGCGCATCGTACGACATGTCGCTCTCGCGCGACGTACACGGTGGGTTATACTCTTCACGCGGCACTACACCGTCATCGTCGGCGTCGACGAGCGGCGCGAACCGGGCGTGGACGCGCGACAACCGCTGGCGCGGAACCGGCGCCGCCCAAGAGTCAACCAACACGTTCGACGACGACGAAGACTGGGACACAAACACCCATTGGACCACAGAAGAAATCGAGCGCCGCCGCGCGCACGCCGCAGCCATGTCCCGAAAACGGGCGCAAGACGCCGACTGGTGGAGATTTGAAAAACTCGCCGCCGAACGCCGGAAAGCCGAATTCCGCGCCGCGAGCGCATCCAGCGCCGTCAAGCGCGGCGAACGTCACTTATCAAGAATATCACATTTATGGCTCGCGCGTAGCGGATTCATCTGGCAAGACATCGCCGTGTTCGGCGCTTCGACGGCGCTCGTCGCGTTCGGCGCGTATTCCATGTTCGCCCGAAGCGCGTCCTCCGCGTCCGCCTCCCGCACGCACAGCCCCACCGCGCCCGTCGTCGACGCGCCCAATACAAAACACGTCGCCCCGTCATCGCCGACGACGCCGACGACACCATAGACAGCGCACCGTCGACCAAAGCTTGGACGACTCGAATAGCCACACTATAGAATAGACGACTTGAATAGCCACGACCACGCCCCCCCATAAAACGCCACAAAGCCATCGCACGCGCACACTATAAGATCTCCCTCATCCACCCATTCCAGATAAACATTTCCCGCCAAATTACACACATACTCAAATGTACATTTTTCCTTACTCGAGTTCTAGGTTAAGCGCGATAAACTAAATTAATAATCTACACCCAGAGCTGGTACTATTACCAGGTCGTGATTGGTCGCAAGTCTCATCCATGGGGTAATAAAGTGTCACGCGTGCGGCAAAAAGTGCCTTGGCGGGGCAACGGCCACGGGCTGACGCGGCGTGATTCCGGTGGCCATTCCCGCGCGCGCGCGCCCCGTGCGACGCGCACCACACAGCACACGCGCGGGAGAAACAATGTACAAACCAATCGCCAGCGGTGGGCGCATCGGTGGCGCCTTTGAGGACGTCACACAACGCGTACGTGTGGTCGAATCGTCACAGAATCGTGCATCGTCGCGGGCGAGGATGGGTGGATTCGCGGATGACGCGCTCGCGCGTCTCGCGCGCGCGGGCGGGGTTGAACGCGCGAATGCGTGCGGTGGATATATGTGCGCGAAGACTGACGATGCGTTCGTGGCGTTGCGCGCACGGTGTAGGTGTCGCCGAGAGCGATAGATGTCATGCGAGGTGCGTACGGGAAAAAGGGCACGTTTGTGCACTCGAGGTTGATGATTGGGGGGGTGTTGCCCGCCGCTGTAGGGGCTTTCACGCGCCGTCTGTCGCGCTCGAAACGTTCGATGCGTGTTGAACGCGCTATCTGGCGCGCAAAATCGCGGTGTGAGCGCCCATGGCGTGATTGGCGGATCGACCCTAACCAATTTGTGTTTTTTTGTTCGTTGAACGCAGCGGGCGCGAACGTGAGCGGCGCGTTTCACGCGGCGAGTCAGCGGATGTTTACAGGAACCGGGGCGACCGGGGTGATATCACCAACGTTACGACGACCGACGGCGATGGTGGGGACGACGACGCGGGATGCGGGCGCCCCGACGACGACGGCGGTGGGGTCGCGAGACGCGGGTCACGGCGCGGAGCGGGCGTTTCACAGCGTACATGATTTGGTGCACTATGCGATTTTGTCCCAGCCTAATCATACGGCAAGTTTGAGGTGTATTTATTCGATTTGTCAGCGTGCGGGTAGGATTGCGAGTAAGCACGGTGCTGGGTCGAGGTTGATTACCGCGAATGAGCATTGGAAGAGTCAGATTCGGCACGCGTTGTACACGTCGTCAAGGTTTAAGAGGATCGCAAACGACGACTGGACCGTGGGTTCGGGACACTTGGATATGCCGGAAACGACGACGGTGTACTTGACGAAGGATGAGCGCGAAGCCGCGGGTGATGCGGCGACGACGACCAACGTCGCGTCGCGCACGGCGACACATAAATCAGCGAGCTCGCCGCCCCTGTCGAAGCGTCGCCGGGCGTCGACACCGAGTACGCCTCCACCAGTGTCTCCGAGATCAACAAAAATGGTCAGTCGGGCGTCGGATGACGACGTGGCGACGTTGAAGCCTAGAGCTGTACGATTGAATAGTGAAAACAGCGCGTTGAGCGCGCTGACGCAGGATGGAGTTTTATTCGCTCCGCCCTCGCGAGGTCGCTCAAGCGTCAAGGAAGATTCTTTTCGCGCCGTCGACGCACATCATAATAAAAATGCGACGACAAAGCAACAGCAGGACACATCCATGGCGAGGATGCAAAGCCCTAGCCCTGAACGTAGGCAAGTGTCGAGGTCGCGCTCGCAATCACCTGAACCGCGCGCGAGCTCCACGCTCGTCGTCGTGGCGGGTTTATTGGAGCAAGAACTCAAGTGTGGCAAGGTAGCGCCACGCGACACCCGTCGTAACCGTCGAAAACCAGCGCACGGCGGGTGTCACGCAGCGTTGCCGAATGACGACATGGACGTGTTCAACGCCGACAAACTCGTTCCGCCGCAGCAATCAGTATCTTTCTTTTAGACTGCCGCTGTGTATTTCCTGGATTTGAGACATGTCGCACCCAATAATTGTTTTCGTCCGTCGAGAAGTGGAACTATCACCTCCGGACTGTATTGATTTTGACCATTCTTTTTTCATTTTATTCACGGACGCCGACGAGTCGTTACGACGCGTGGGATTCCTTGTAATCTAACGTTCTTTTTTTGTACAAAGTCTATTACTACTGCTGTAGGTTCGTGATGATAATAGAAGCGGAAACATGCTAACTACATGCACCCATGGAAGCGCCGATGACGGCGGCTTGGAGTAATTCCTTGGGTGTCATTTTATCCCCGGCGTTGCCGTTTTCTCTCCACGTGTTTTGCTTGGCGCGCCACTCTCGCGCTAAACGAGCTAAACGTAAGAACCGTTCCTCTTCGCTGTCCTCAATGGCTTTGATTGTGGAGTAGTGAATACCAACCGATGCGGCGTCGTCCTCGACGACGACTTCGTCTTCAGCAACGCGCGCCTTGATGTGACTCTTCCGGTGCAAGCCTTCGAGTTGGGCGCTCAACGCGTCGTGCGCACTGTTGGAACTATGCCGGCTCGCCATGTTCTTCCCGAACGAAGTCTTCGCAGAGTTATCCATCGCGGCGATCTCTTCTGGTGTTGGCACCCTTTGCTGCGAAATAGGCTTGATCACACGCTTACCGCGCTTTTGTGGGGGCATCTGCGCCGCCGACTTCATGCGGCCGAGCTGCTCTTCGACGGCGCGCGCGCGCTCCTCTGCCGTATGCTTTCTCGCCACATTCGGATCATTTACGTCGCCGTATCGCGCCTTCCACTTCCAATCATGCTCAGCCCACTCCACGTCGTCGTCTTCGAGAGCGGCGGCAGCGCTTGACGAGCCTTCAGCCTCGAGCAACGACGCGCGGAGCGTGCGATAGGCGCTTTGCACCACTTTAAACGCCTCTTCACTACTATCACCCGCAATATCTGGGTGCGTGCGCAGCGCGGCAGCACGAAACGCACGTTTTAACTTGCGCTCATCGCGAGCATCCTAGTATCGTGCGAAAAGAGAGAGCGTCAGTCGTCGACGCGGAGCGCGCGAGACGTCGCCCGCGCGAGACCCAACCGCGCGCTCGAGACCCACACACGTCGACCACATTGCGCGACACCGCGCGCGCGCGACGCACACGCGACGCTCATAATTTTTACGCACCTTTGGTGATATCTGCAGCACCGCCGCCGCTTTACTCACCGCATCCTTCGTGCGAATCGCGCATTCAATGACGCCCCATCGCAGCCTCCCACCACCGCGCATTCGCGCCCGCGTAGGCGTCAGCGCGGTCGAGCGGACGCAGAACGCCGACGAGTTCGACGCGAACGACCTCGCGCACGTCATCGCCGCCGCCATCGACGCACGAACGCGCGTCGTCGACGTCGCGCGCGCGCGTATGCCGCACCACGCTGCGCGCCATGCAGTGCGCACGCGCCATGCATAGGTTCAAAACGCGCACAGTATGAGAACTCCAGCACCACGTGCGATGTATGACACCCAGCTAGAACATCTCATCCGCTTAAATGTCACACGATACGAAAAGTACGCGCGTGGATGATTTTATGGCGCGCGTTCGACTTTCGACAGCCTTCGACGGCGCGCGCGTCGTCGACGGCACTGCGCGACGCTTGCGAGACGCCGCGGACGCACGATGAGCGCCGACGCCGAAGCATTGAAAGCCCAAGGCAACGAGCACTTCAAGAATAAAGCCTACGACGAGGCGATCGATGCGTTCACGCGCGCGATCGCGATCGATGGCTCGAATCACGTCTATTTCAGTAATCGCAGCGCCGCATACGCGGGCGCAGAGAGATGGAGCGAGGCGGTGAAGGATGCGGAAACGACGATTAGCTTGAATCCATCGTTTGCGAAAGGATATTCGCGCAAGGGTGGGGCGCTGTTCGGGGCGGGGGATTTACAAGGCGCTCGGGAGGCGTACATGAAAGGCTTGGAAGTCGTCGGCGACGACGCGATGTTGCGCAGTGGATTACAAGACGTCGAGCGCGTGCTGGCGCAAAAGCGAAGTGGAGATGATTCGATGTCACAAATTGGTTCGATGTTTAACTCGCCGGATTTGATGGCGAAATTGGCGAATAATCCGGCGACGCGCGGGTACTTGAGTCAACCGGATTTCATGACGATGTTACAGGCGGTGCAAAAGGATGTGAACACGTTGAATCAGTATCTGAGTGATCCTAGAATGATGAATGTGCTTTCTGTGGCGATGGGCGTGCGGGTGATGAGTGGAGACGATGCCGAGAAGGAGTTTGCTGGCAACCACGAGGCGGATAGTAAGCCGACGCGTTCGGCTCCAGAGCCCGCAAAGTCAATGCCCAAGGCACCAGAAAAGGCGCCCGAACCAGAACTCACCGAAGATCGCAAGCGCGCGTTAGCGGAAAAGGAATTAGGCAACGCCGCATACAAGGCGCGCAAGTTT